>Ga0181403_1000310_pt1 | contig 11740 bp, 24 predicted proteins | sample 26SPOviralmetaG_FD_130132 | JGI IMG/M metagenome (GOLD analysis project Ga0181403, IMG submission 130132) | Marine viral communities from the oligotrophic San Pedro Time Series (SPOT) site, San Pedro Channel, CA, USA - 26 SPOT_SRF_2011-09-28 | ecosystem: Environmental > Aquatic > Marine > Strait...
ACCATTCGGGGTATTGTCCCGTTAGATGTATGGACATTTCCATAGCTCCTACGTAGGATTTTCCTACCCTGTTCGCAGCCATCAATAGTCTTTGGTTAGCACTTGCCCCGTCTGCGTGGAATCTCTTTTGGAACTTGTATGGTTCGTAGTAGTTTAACTTGTTGTTTTCGTGGCGAGATTCTTGGACTAGGAGTGCCTCAGTAAGTTGTTGTTCATAGTTCATTTGAATTTAGAGACAGTTATCCACTTCTGAGTATGCACATTTTTTTTAAGAAAGTACAATAATTTGTGTTTTTTTTTAAATATTTCCCAATATGTTGTGTTAGTCCTCGGATCTTTTTTTCCCCACCGCTGCGTGTATGGCTCTACTCTCTCCTCACATAAAATAAAAAGGGGGGCGTACCCCTAGGCTAGAGCGTCCGTGCTCTGCCTAGAGATTATTATTATCTTAAGTATTCTACCCTGTATACGAACGCTTCAGGGTATTCATCACGCATGTGCTGAAACATTTGATTTTCTGTCATTGGTGGTATTGTCTTACAACCTGTGCCACCGTCTTCATACTTAACGTATACTTTGTATGCACAGTTAACATTTAGGAAGTCAGGTAGTTGTTTCCTGTCCATGCTCAATGCTGTGTCTACTGTGTCTGTGTCTTGTTGTCTTCTTATGTGTTTAGTTCTCATTGTTTTAATCCTGGGGGCTTTCGCCCCCTGTTTAGTTTATTCTATACCTAGTATATCCTCGTCATTGTCGTCCAATGATTCTTCGATATGTTTAAGTACTTCTTCTTTTTCTATAGTGCTTTCGTGTAACTGTAGCTCAATGTCATTTACTTCCCATCTTATGCCGTTGATGATAACTGTAAACATAAAGTTAACGTCTTCTAAGTCATAGCTTTCTGTATTCTCATTATATGACCATGTAGAATTATCACTACTGCATGAAAGTAGGAAACATTGTAAGCCACGCCATTGAAATTCAATCCTATCCTTAGGATAGTCAGCAATGGCAATGGAACCTGATTTATATACTGTACTCATAATTTACCTCTAATATAATTTATGCTTAATTGCATACATTCATATTATCAACTTAAGCAAGTATGTCAACTTAATCAATATTGTTGTTTGCCCCTATCTATGATCGCATGGAGTTTAGGGGGGGGGTAATAAAAAAAATAAACGGGTGGGTGGTAGTGGGTGCGGCGCACAGCCTGAGCCCTGGAATATCCTGGGGGGAATGTAAAAAAAAAATGGATCTTGTTTTCTTTTGAGGGTGGGTGGTGTGGGTGCCGTGCAAACCCCCTAAGCACTCATAATGTTAGGGGGGAATCATTAAAAAAATGATTTTTGTTTTAGCTTATCGGCTAAGCTGAATCTGATTCATTGCCGATTGCTAACATGGGTACATCTGATACGCTGTTAATAGTCCTGATACCTGCCCTTTGGTAACAAGCTTCTATTTTCTCACAGGCACCTGATAAGTCATTTCCTTCATAAAGATATGATTTTGCAAGTTCTTTGAGTTCGCGTATATGTTCTATTTGTATAGCTAACTCGTTGCCTGTCTCTTTGTCTTTTGCTTTTTGTATAGCTTGACAAACTGAAATACACCATTCATCAACCCTGTGAAGACTAGGTGAATAGGGCTCACTATCTCTATAGCGTGAAGTCTCTATTTCTATATCATAGATACCCATACTAGACAGCTCATTCTCAGTCCTATAGCTGTTGATTTTGCTCTCTAGCTTTTTGACTTTTTCCCTAAGTGCTGTTTCAGAATCTTCAACCTGTCTTGTGTGTCCGTGTATCAAGTCAAGATGTTTCTTTCTTTCTACTTCTAACTCAGTAATGTCCTTATTTAGTCCAAGTGCTTTTTTGAACTTTGGAAGAACACGCTCAACCCTAGCTTGAAGGTCTTTGTTATACATGAACTCAACTTTTTCAGAACGGTTGTTAAACCTTGAATGTATCTGATTAAGTTGAAAGTCCATTTCTACTACTCTTATTGGTTTCATAATTTACCTCGTTGTTTAGTTTATATGGCACATGCCATGTATTAATAATATCAAATTAATCAAGAAAAGCAAACACCTTAATTTGTGTGTTCTTATTAGATCCCTGGAATGTTGGGGGGAGATATAAAAAAAGAAATAGGGATTGGGTGGGTGGGCTACGCCCCTGGCTGTAAAAAGCAAGGTATTTTTGGGGGATAGCAAAAAAAAAAGAATATGTGGTGGGTGGGTGGGTAGCTCGTGCCCCCTGGAATGTCAGTATTTACGGGGGGAATAGATAAAAAATCAAATTCTACAGGGCGTGAGGGTTTACTGTATGAGTATATTATCCCTGTGTGTGTGTATCTTTTAATGAATAACTAAAAGCCCTTATACTCTTTATGTTTTCCTATATAGGATAAGTAATATAAGGGCTCAATAGGTTTGAGTTGCGTTTTATTTTTTGTTCATGGGCATGAATAAAGAAGTGAGATATTTAATCACGATATTGTTATATCCTCCTACGTTCCAATACATGATATTTTCTTTATCTTCTCCTTCTTCACCTAGGTATTGTTTGCCTAGTTTCCAGTCATAAATAGTTGCAATTTGATTGGGTGAATTTTTTGGTTTGAATTCTATTACCCACTCGCATTGTGATTTATAACCATCAGAGTGCAGAGGCTCTCCCAACACTTCAACAAGCTTTTCATATTCCATAACAATGTCGCCTTGTCCGTGTGTTCCTCCTGTTCCTGTGTGTGTGTCTTTTGAAGCAAATAATATGTCTTCTTTTTTTGTTCCGTCTTTATATGTAAATATACCTTGTCTCATTGTTTAGTCTCCTTGTTTGTCTAGTTCATCAAAGTTTTGTTTCATTCTGATTGTTGTTGCTGTTTCGATTACCCAGTATAAGTCTCGGAAATCGAAGTACTTATGATTTTGCACCCATTCAGTAGTTTTTGTATAACTTGCTAAGTCGGTGGCGTCAAATCCATAATCAACAGTAAGTTGTCCTGCCTGTGAGTAATTGCCATTTATTACACTTTCAACAATTTCATCAAACTCTTCTTGTCTGTCAAATTTCAATCTTCTGCCCTCCAGTTTTGTACATATTCATAAAGTTCTTCATCAGTTTTAGGTACATCATCAAGACTGTAAGTTGTGTCAACGCCTTCTGTATATCTTCCAACGTAATCGCACCCAGCCTCCATAAATGTTGCATGGACATAAAAGCCCCTGTCCTCCATGGTAGTATAGAAAGCGATAGGTGGACTCCATGCACTATCGAAGCCAAGCTCAATGCAATGCAATTTCTTGTCTTCATCAAAATATGGTTTTGGGTCGTGATTCCATTGTTCGTAAATGTCCCACTTGCAACCCCAGTTCTTGATTTCCCAGTCATACCAGCCATTGTCCCCCAGGACTTCTTTCGAAGGTCTTGGGACAAAACTGTTCATTAAACCTTGTTCTTCTTTTAAGTCATCAGAAGATGTGTCGAGAATATTTCTTACAGTTTTTTCTACAAGCTTTATTCTGTCTTCATCTTTATGTCCTAAGATAAGATTATTTTCGCACCAGTTAGGCATTTTTTTTAATCTCCTCCAGTCTTGCTGGAATTACTTTTTCATAATTGCATTTGCTACAACAGTAACCCTCACTTGCTAGTGGCTCAGGGTTGTTTCTGTCATATTCATCGTGAAATGTATCGCCACAAAAAACACATGTTTGGTCATCAAGACTGTTATATGTGCCTGTGTCTTCGTTATATAATAATGATTTTACTTTACTCATATTTTTACCTCTGTTAGTTTAGTTAATCGGATAAAAGAGCAATATAGATATGTGTGTATCTTGCTCTAATATCCTATGTTTAGGTTATCGATAACTTTTGACCGAAGGTCTTTTCAACACAATTATTTTTTCTCTAAACATTGATTTATTATATCAGATTTATTCTTAATTTGAAAAAATCATAATTCATCATGCCTCGAAACCCCTTTAAAATCAACAATGTAGGGGGGGGAGTGAAAAAAGATAAATTGATCTAAATGAGGGGGGGGGTAGAGAAAAAAGAAAAACGAGTAGGAAAAATTAGCCATAATAAACCTACTCGCAAACAAAAGTAGCCTAGTAAACTAAACTAAAACCAGGCTACCGAGGTCAGGCTTGAGTCTTGAGCCTGTTCAGTTCTTCTTTCATCTTGTCTATCTCTGCTTTCTTTGACTCTGCAACTTCTTTTCTTTTCTGTTTAATGCGTTCCTTGTTAGCTAAATAATACTCTCTTTGTCTTTGCTTGTCTTTATCAACATCATCAACAGTTCTACTATCTCGCTTGTTTTTAGCATACTCCAACAAAGAATCTCTATTTTTTAGATAGTTTTCCCTGTTCCTGGACTGTTTCTGTTCCTTATTCTTCAAGTAATACTCTCTGTTATACTCTTTGTCTGTAGACATTTATCACTCCCAGCCATCAACAGCTTGTTTTACCTCCTGGTAGCCAGGATCACTTTGATATGACTCTTTCTTCTCGTATGGTACTGCTGGTTTGATTGCAATAGATGAATCTTTTTTTCCATCTCTCTCATTAAACCACAAAGAAATGTCATAATCATTACCTGCTTTTAACACAATGTCCTCTTTGGGTGTGTATTTCTTGTTATACAGAAAAGGCGGTGGTGTCTTTCCTGTCTGTTTTATGCCTGATATTACATTATAAAAGGCTCCTGTTTCGTTTTCGTAAACCTTCTCGTTAATAAAAAGATTTATATATTTAGATTTTGCCATTAGTATCTCCATTGTTATAAATTAATTCAATCTTATGTTTGCCCTGATATTTTTCAGGCTTTGGTGTCAGCTTTTTATCATGCACTAAACCCTCGATGTAATCTTTCAAAAGCGAACCCATGTAGTCTTCATAATCTTGATTACGTTGAATCTCCCATATTTTAGTGTGCTTGGGTGTCCAATTTACAAGATGTGTTTTCTCAATATCATGCCCCTGGTGGCTCATTATCATCTGCTGACCATAAACCTGCCATAAATGCTCTTCAGGGAACTCAGAATAGGTGTTTTTACCCATAGCTGAGCACTTGATTTCGATTAAACATGTTCCTGACAATCCATCAGGCGTTGTTGATAATCCAATTCCATCATGCCACCCTGGAATAACGAAACTTTCCTGTTCATTAAGAATGTATCTTGGCATTTTACGATTCAACTTAATCCATTTAGCTACGCCATTAACTTCGTGTTTTGTGCCCCAGTCAATATATTTGGTGTCCCAAATCTTTTTCTGTGTACATGTCTTGTCATACTCTAATTGCTTTTTGCGTGATGTCCTAAGTCCCATGCAATATGACTTGAACATCGAGCTTCTTAAGTTCTCAATCACTCTCATACTCCTTGTTCTCTGCTATAGCTTCAGCGATTGCCTGTTCATTAGTTTTTTTTCTTTGCTCTTCTTGTTCTGCTTCTTTGAATCCACTTGATGGTGCAAAGTCATCGCCCATCATGTCAGATTCTGTGTACATTCCTGAGTTTGTCAGTTCTGTTACAACCCTATCAAAAGCCCTCTTCTGTGCCATTGCAGTAGGATAAGCGTTATTGTTGTTTCTTGGGTGTGCTTCGCCTAGCGCTGAGCATTGTCGATCTCCCCATGTGCCTGTTACCTGGCATACAACTATGCCCCTATGCACATCACACTCAACAACCTCATACTTGCCAAAGATTATGCCTTCTGTTTCAGCAACTCTCTGCATTGTTGGGTGCGTTGGTACTGCTTTACCATGACAGTCCCAGTAAGATTTTCTTTCTAGGTTATATTTCTTATGCCATTCGTATTGGTGTGAAGTCATACCTAATTTTTTCACTAACTCCTGGTCTTCTTTTGGTAATTTATCTAGTTTCATTGTCATTATCCTCGTTTTTTAGATGTTCTTGGTGCATTTCATCGCTGGTTTTGTTTAGATTTTGCTCTAACCAGTCAATAAAATCTTTTTTTGACTTTGTCTGATGTGCCTCACGCACCTCAAATAGTGTAAAAATGTCCATGATTTATCCTTGTTTTGTTTACTTTCTTAATTCTAAAGGAAGATTAATCAAAAAACAACTTAATTTGGACTTCAATTTAAGATAATATTAATATATATTAAATACACACACATACATAGATGTATATGTGTATGTGTATATAAAATATAAAAGTAGATATATATATAATATATATATATATAAAAACAAGGAGAAAAAATGAGCAAAGAGGAATTTGATTATTTCTGTACTCAATGTAACCAGGCCTATCCTAAACAGCTGGTTATGAATGAAACAGAAAAGAACTTTATGGCTGTTGCAATAAGAGATTACACGGTAAAAGATTGCATGAACGCCCTGGCATTGCATGTTCAGAAATCAGAGTGGCGACCTAAGGTTTGTGATATAACAAAATATCTTCAGCAATCAGATCAACAGATTCTAAATACATTCCAAATGTTTTTTGACAGAAAAGAAGTTGCTGACAAAAGGGCTGTTGATATTTACAGGAGAATGGGTGGTTTGAAGCTAAACAAGATGTCGATTACTCAGCTAGAAGACAAAAAAGAATTGTTCCTGTCGCTTTACAAACAAGGTGAAGCAGAGGAAAAGTTTGATGAGTTGCCAAAATCAATACAAAATAAACTAATTGGAATTATAAAATGATTGAGTTTGGTAAGGGGGACAGGCAAAGACCTGTAGATAAAGATAAATATAATAAAAACTATGATGAAATATTCAGGAAAAAGAATGACAAAACAAAAGATAACACTAAAAAAAACTGATAGAACAGGAAAAGTTATCAGACAACACCAAGTAAGCGTCTACCAGGAGTGCGTAGATAAATTAAAATTACTTTCTAACAACCACAAGGATTGTGTTGAGGATTACAACATGGCTATCACAAAAGATGAAGCTGATGTGTGTAAGATTGCTGCAAAAAAAGCATTTGATAGGCTAGAAAGTTATGCAAATTCTGTGATTGAGTTCACAGATGAAATAGAGAAGAAACATGACTATAAAATTAACTGATGAAGCAGCAGAACAGTATTTAGAACAGTACAGAAAACATGGTATGAGCTATGCTTTTCATAACTCTGAGCTAAATAAATTTGAGCGTAAATTAGATTTTCAAAAAGCATCTAACCTTGTATCTAACCAGGAGAAAGTTAGCGTAACCCACGCAAAAGCACAGGCTACAGCTAATGAAAACCTATTAGATATCATGGAAACCATTGCACATCATGAGCACGAAAGAGACAAATCTTATACAGAAATGCACTACTTCAGAATGAAGTTCGATGGTTGGAAGGCAGAGACTTTTAGGAAATCTAACGAAGAGTATTTTGAACAAAAAGTATACACAAAAACATAGGAGTAATTATGTCAGATGATGAAAAGCCAAAGTTGACTTTAGTATATAAAAATAAAGCAAAAAGAGTTGGTCTTTCGAAAAAATTAAGATATGAAGTTTTCAAGAAAGACAATTTTAAATGTGTTTATTGCGGTGCAAAACCATCAGATGAAGGTGTAATATTAGAAGTCGATCATGTTTTGCCTGTTTTCGAAGGAGGAACAAATGACATTGAAAACCTTGTTACATCTTGTAAGAAATGCAATAGAGGTAAAGGTAAAACTAAACTTAGCGATAAAAATTTCTCATCATTAAAAAAAGCAGAACATGACGCGATTGATGAAAAAGTAGACATCATGAAAGCGTTTGTTAAAAGCAGAATGAATAAACTCAGAGAATTAGAACCTGCATTAGAATATTTAGAAAACACAATGAACAAATGGAAAAACTCAAGAGAAGATAAAAAGGAACAAGTATGTACAGAAGAATATAAAAATAAAATTTTAATTTTATATAAACAAACAAGTATGGATGATTTAATAGAAGCCATAGAAAAATGTGAAGTTGTTTTTTCAAATGTATATCTAGATGATTTGCCAACTGGTTCATATAGAAATTTTGTTTTGCCTGATAACAGAATAACAGCTCATTATTTAAATTGTGTTTCAGAATATTTAGAAAAAAAATTAAAACTAAAAAACGAAAAAAAGAAAAAAGAAAGGCAATTAGATAATCCAACAGATTGTTCTAAGTATTTGGTAGCAATAATACAAAACAGGACTACTGGCTATGGTAAATGGGAAGTGTCTACCGATATTAAGCAAATAGTATCTAAATATTCGACATTCGAAATTAAAATGAATTTGTTAAATAAACTACTAATACCAATGGCAAAAAAAATAAAACAAGATAGCGATTATGTGGATTTTTACAATGAAATGGTAGAGCAGATAACAGTTTGGTCAAAATATTTAGGAGAAGATGATGCACAAAGTGAAAGTTAATAAAAATTACCATGGCGTACTGTCTGTGCGTGATTATGATTGCATAAAGGGAGTAAAGCTCGGGGGTATGCAAGTCGTACACAATGGGAAAATAGTCCTGGAAATAGATCCTGAAGGGTTAAACATGGCTTTGAGGAACAATCCTAACAAAGCAAATAAGTCTAAGTTTCCGCCATTTAATACATACAAGCTGGTAGATTTTAGATATTCTAAAGAAGAAGCAGAGGAGAAACAAGCTACGCTATTATAATGCCTAAGAAAGGACAATACATTAGCAAAGAAGAAAAGAAAGAAATGGATAGAAAAGCCAGGTGGGGCTGTGTAGTCTGTAGGAAAATGGACATGTCAGTTATAACACCAGCACAAATCCATCACATAAGGAAGGGGGCAGGAATGGGACAAAGGGGTAACTCGACTATACCTCTTTGTTACCACCATCATTTATCACCGAAGTGGGGTATACATGGTATGGGCACGAAAGCCTGGACTAAGTTGTACGGCACAGAGCACGAACTTTTAGCATTTTATGAGGAACACAAAGATGAATAAAGAGTTGCTTACAATACTGGTACCGAAAACAGCGTCATTAGAAAAATCATCACACGCTCATGATTCGATAACACCTGAAGATGTTAATACTATCTTGTCTTATTCTGATCTTAACAAGCAAGAGTATAACTTTTTGTTAATGAAATTTATCAATGAAACATCATCAGAAAATATGTTTTACAGAAGCATACTGAGTTATTACAGAAACAGATACAAAGAGATTGATTATGATTTTTTAAATAAAATGGTAAACCTATCAATAATAGAATGTTGCAATCCAGTATGTCCTATCTGTCATGGAACTGGGGTTTTAAAAACGATGAACAGCATTAGTGTGTGTCCTCATTGCACAGAAGGAATATTTAATTTTACAGAAGATGTAAGAATGACTTTGTTGCAAGTAGATAAGAAACAATACGCTATTTGCAAAAAGAGATATGAGAGAATGGTTGAGCATATTAGAAATATTGAAACATCTGCTCTTTCAAAAATAGGAGATGTTGATGTATACTTCGAAAAGCTTAACTTTTAGTCGATCACAAGGGGTGGTCGGTATAAAGAGATGTTATAGCCAGGTAGGTACGACATGCCTGCCTGGTACTTACAAAACATGAAAAAGAATTATTATGTTTACAGAGCGACAGTAACATTTAGTGGTGCTGTTAGTGCTGTTGATGAAATAGAAGCTATCGATAAGATTGTAAAAGATAGCGAGAGATTGCCTGAGATGGTGATGTTTAAACCAAGTGAAGTGAAAGTTAGAAAAGTACAGAAGAAACCTGAGAAAGGATTATACCATGACACGAAATACGAGCTTTAGTCAGGACGGTTATTTTAAAGTGGAAGGATTTGACAATGCTATTGTCGGTGTAACTGAATCTATCGAACCAAAAGTAGTTTACGACAAAGACAAGCTAATAGAAATTCTAATAACAGTAGACAAAATGACAGAGGAAGATGCAGTTGATTACATTTATCACAGCATTGCTCCCCTGGAACAAGTTATTGTAATTGACTCGTCAGATTTAGAAATAAAGTAGCCCTAGAATCGCTGTAATCGCTTTATTTTAGAGTGTGGGTGCCTATGGTATACCTCAATGTGTAACTCTTTTCTCTTTTATTTTAGGCTCACTCTCAGCTGTGTTTGTGTTCTGTTCTTCTTTAGGTAGAGTTTTTTCCATTACTTTCTTCAATCCTGGTACTTTTTGACTTAATGTAGCAATTTTCTCTGCTAACTCCTGGTCATCTAGTTTTTTAAACTCTTCTTTTTCTACATTCAGATTGATATTCTGATCGCTTGAATAACCAGCCAGGTCTAATATCCTTTCTGCTGATTTTAATTTACACATATCGTTAGCTGACTCACTCATAAGATGTCTTAACAAGTCTATTGAGTCTGAAGCAAAGCCTTCTAACTTAGTTTGGTTCTTTGCTTTTAAAGTTTCTGCGCGTTTAAGAATATCTGACGCATACTTGTCTTTTAGATAAACTCCCATTCTCTGAGAATCACCAGTCCACCCAGCTTTCTTTGCACTTGCTGTGGCATTACTGGCAGTATCTCCATTTGTAAAATAATCTACAAACAACTTTCCTTTTTCTGCATCTATTTTTTTTGGCATGATTACCTCAATGGGTTGTCTGATCTAGCTTTTATCTCATCTACTTTTGCTTTGAGTACGGCTATTTCAGCTTTGTTAATTGCTATGTCTTGTTCTAATGGTTTAATGTTCGGCGCAGACCTAGATTCGACTACATCAAGTCTTGTTATTAATTGTCCCTGGTAGACGAACAGTCCAGCTATCGTAATTACCAGGCCTATGCCAGTTGCTATCGTTTTAATATCCACGGATCCTCCTTAAGTGTTCTTCTGCTCTAATTCTTTCATCTACCTTTTCCTGAACATTCTTTTGAAATCTTGTAACAGGGTCATCATAAACATTTTGATTCTGAGCATATAAATTTCTAGTATCAATATATTGTCTTGTTTCATAATAGTCTCCTCCGTCCATCTGTGGTTGTGAGTTAAACATTTCTGAATTAGTGTTGCCGTAATTGTCTACTGATATTTTACTTTGCATTGCTTTCGCTGCAATGATAGATGTAGCAATTAATCTTTGGTCTACACGTTTGATTGTTTCGTTTACTTTCTTTTCTATGTTTTCTATCGAAACAGTTTCAGCAGGTCTTCTAGTAGTTCCTTCGCTCCTGCTCTCTTCAATCGAGTCAGGTGTGCTTTGGTTATCTTCTCTTGACGAATCTGCAACTTCAGTTGTTTCATCTCCATCGTTACTATCTCTTGCTTCTGTTTCTCTGACAGTTTCATTACTTACTTCTTCTTCAGCAACGACTCTATCTTCTTCTTGAGGTTGCTCAACAACTCTATCATCTTCGATGGGAGCTGTGTCATTTTGAACACTAGACTCTTCTTGTATCTCTGCTCGTGTTCCTTCTGAACCTGCTTCTCTATTTGACGAGCTTTCTTGTTCATTTGGTCCGCCCATTGTTGGTCGTTCTGTTCTTTCACTTGTTGCGACAGTCTCTTCTTCAACTGGTCTTGGTTCATTGACGCTTTCAAAGTCTGCGGGACTTTCTGATTCTCCTGGACTTTGGGCGATTGGCTCTTCTGCGAAGAAGCTTGCGATTTCTTGAATTCCTTCAACTGGTCCCTGGTTGTCAAAACTTTCTGTTGCTTTAAAGAAGCCTTCTTCAATTTGGATTTCTGTTGCGACTTCCGAGAAGTTCTCTTGACTGTCATATCTTATCTCCTCACCTATAGTAGGCAATTCATCAAAGGTTTCTATCTGA
>Ga0181403_1000311_pt1 | contig 11714 bp, 15 predicted proteins | sample 26SPOviralmetaG_FD_130132 | JGI IMG/M metagenome (GOLD analysis project Ga0181403, IMG submission 130132) | Marine viral communities from the oligotrophic San Pedro Time Series (SPOT) site, San Pedro Channel, CA, USA - 26 SPOT_SRF_2011-09-28 | ecosystem: Environmental > Aquatic > Marine > Strait...
ACCGGTATGTCGATGCTTATGGGTGCTGCGAATATCGCACTGAAGAGCACCATTAAGAACATCGATGACTTCTTGTTAGAGCCTATGGTTCAGGCGTTGTTTCACTACAACATGGAGTTTGGCACTAACGAGAAAGCAAAAGGCGACCTCAAGGTCGTACCAAGGGGTAGCACTGCCCTTGTGCAAAAAGAAGTGCAGAGTCAGCGACTCCTTCAGTTCTTGTCGCTTGTCTCCAATCCCACGGACTTGGCATTAGTAGATCGACCACGGTTGTTGCGTGATATCGCGCAATCGATGGATATCGATCCCGACGAAATTATTAAGTCTGAAGAGAGGTTACAAGCTGAACAGCAAGCCCTCCAAAATCAAGCTCTCGCCGCAGCAGGCGCAGGCGGTCCTATGGCTCCGCCATCAGGACCAATGGCAGCAGGTGATCAGCCTATTCCAATGTAGGTTGGAAGACTCGCAGAGTCGGTTAGAGCAAGCAGACGAAAAGAATTTCAGGTTCGAGCAGGGTCGGGTCAGTGAGATCCGTTTCCTATTGGAACTTGAGGACGCCGCGAAAGCGGTTCTCGACAAGCAGCGGACCCCTTCGAGGATATCCGCAATCGAATAACGAACATCCCGTAGCGGACTCGTGAGGAATTGATGGCTAGTAGAAATGACCCAGAGCGATTGCAGGCAGAAGCTAAAGAGTTGATGGAACAGTATCAGAACGCAGCGACTCAACCCTCGGCGGAGGACACTGAAGAGCAGCAGGAAGAGGTGTTTCAAGAAGCCCCCTCAGAACCAGAGGACACGGCAGAGGCTATAGCGGAAGAGGTTCCTGAAGAAGAGTTGGTCGGCGGCGACGACTCTGAAGCAGAACAGCGAATTGAAAAAGCTGAACGAGCCATGAAAGGCGCTCAGGCGAAAATGACCAAAGCGACTCAGGAAGCGGCGGAACTAAGGAAGCAAGTATCTGACTTAGTAAGCTCCGTTACTCAGTTAAAGGGTCAGCTTGCAGATGAGCAGCGAAACACAGAGAAGCTGCAACAGGTAAGGGAAGAATACCCTGACGTTGCCGGACCTCTCTTGGATGAGCTGGATCAGATGCGAGCAAGGTTGGATGAACAGGCGGCTCTGACTCAAGGTCAAGAGCGAAGAGCATTTGAGGCGAAGCAAGAGGAAGCAGTGCGAGAGCACTTTGACCGTATTCGCGCAGTCCATTCTGACGTTGACGAAGTCACGCAGACATCGGATTGGGCGTTGTGGTTAGACGCTCAGGACAGTCAAGTCCATGAGTGGGTAGATGCTGGTTCGTCAAATGATGTGATCTTTGTTCTAGACAGATTCAAAGCCGACATGGGAGTCAAACCTGAAACGCCGCAAGAGTCGGCTTTAGCGCGAGCAAAGGAGGTTGCAGAACCGAAATTGCCCAAAGCGCGAAAAGCCAATGTTACAGGTGGAAAGAAATCTTGGACCGTCCAAGACATCGTCAACATGCCTCTCGCTGAATTCGAGAAGCATAAAGTCGATATCTTAAGGGCGCAGGCTGAGGGATCGATCCGCCGTTAAATTTTCTCTTGTGAGGACAATATAATGGCTTTTTCATTTTTCTCCACGGGCGCTACGTCCGAAGTAAACTTCATCCCTGAAGTCTTTAGCAAGCTTCTGCAAGCTAAGTTCTACAGCTCGTCTGTATTACCCAGTATCTCTAACACCGACTACGAAGGTGAGATTTCTGGTCAGGGCGATAAGGTTGTGATCCGCACGGTTCCTGCTGTAACGATCAATGACTACGCTGGTTCGATCACGACTCAAGAGCTGACCACAGCTAAAGTTGAGCTTCTAATTGACCAGGCGAAATACTATAGCTTCAAAATCGACGATGTTTTGGCGGCACAAGCTGACATTAATTTGTTGGAAGGAGCTAGTTCTGATGCTGCCGAGGGCATGCGCGTAGCTGTTGAAACTTCGGTACTGAGCAGTGTAGTGACTGGTGCGACCACCATTGGCGCTCAAACCAGCATCACCGCTTCCAACATCCTGACCTCGATCTTGGATCAAGCGAAGGAGCTGGATGAGCTTAACATCCCAGAAGAAGGTCGATTTATCGTCCTGTCTCCTGAGTTTGTTTCTTTGCTCAAGCAAAGCGAGCTGCGTCAGGCTTACCTGACCGGCGATGACACATCTCCTTTGCGTAACGGCAAGGTTGGTGTTGTTGATCGCTTTACGGTGTACCAGAGCAACATGCTCTACACCCCAGGATCTGGCACCGATGCTGGCTACACCCACGTTCTTGCGGGTCACCCAAAGGCAATCTCTTTCGCGTCTCAGTTTACCAATACGGAAACTGTTCGCATGGAGTCTACCTTTGGTGATCAGGTTCGCGGCTTGAAGGTCTACGGATCTAAGGTCGTAACTCCTGACGCATTGGTCGTAGGTAAGTGGACCTAAGAGGTCTACTGGATGGGGGCTGCTTTCGCAGCCCCTTTCTCCATTAACTAACAAGTGAATTTTATGGACGTTGCAACAAACAAAGACGAAGTCTACGAGCAAGCTCTCAATCAATTCGGCATGAAGCTGGATCGACGCTTGAAACTGTCTGATCTTCAGGATCAGTTGCAGCGGCTAGAGAAAGAGCGGGATGACCCGACTCCAGCACCAAAGGTCATGAGACCTAAGACGGTGCGAAACATCATCACGGGCAACGTTTTTAGTTACGACGATTTGTTCAAAGGTAACGCCGATCTGGAAGTGATCGAGTGGGAGGAAGAAAATGCCGACAACTAAGGTCGTTGACATATTGGATCGCGCTTCGATCATCTTGCAGGACGCGACGAATGTTCGCTTCCCGAATGCGGAGCTGCTCAAGTTTTTTAATGACGCACAGCGTGAGGTCGTTCTGCATAGACCTGATGCGAACATGGTTAACACCACGTTGGCTTGTGTCGATGGCAGTAAGCAGTCACTACCATCAGCGGCTCTTCGCTTGATTGATATCGTAAGAAATGTCGGTGGTCGATCTGTGACTCAGGTGGACCGCAAGATACTTGATGAGACCTTGCCTAACTGGCACGAGACCGCCGCCGGGGCAAACAAGATTGAGCACTTCGTGTACGACCCCGCCGATCCGAAGAACTTCTATGTCTATCCAAAAGCGGCGAGCGGAACACACAGCTTGGAAGTGGTGTACAGCGCATCAACGACAGACATCGCCATTAGCGATTTCAACACCAGCACCACAGTGATCAGCGTGGACGATGTTTACGCAAACTGCATCCTTGATTACATCCTGTACCGGTCCTACCAGAAGGACTCAGAGTTTGCGGGTAACGCGAATCGAGCACAGATGCACTATCAGTCCTTCGCCAACGCTCTGGGTGTGAAGACACAAGCGGATGGAGCGACTACTCCGATACCGAAGAACCCTGACGCTAACGCAGGAAGAATGTAGTGAAGTACTCAGATCTCTCTATTTACATCAGACCCGAGGTTCAAGGCGCTCCTGAGTTTTTGATAGAGCGATCTGTTCGTGACTCTGCCGTAGAGTTTTGCCAGCGCACGGATATTTACATCCCTGAGCCGGAAACTCTGACGATCATCAAGGGAGTCAACGAATACGCTGTAACACTGCCTACCGGTACCGAGCTGAACCATATCATCGATGTCTATAACAATAAGACGCCTTTGCAGCCCACTAGCTACAGCGAATTATTGATGCGACTTGGTGATGAAACTGAGCGCGGCACTCCAAAGTATTACAGCCAAAGGGACAATGCCGACTTCTACCTTGCCCCTATTCCTGATGTAGCAGACACGTTGCGCGTTGTTTACAGCGTAAAGCCCACAAGCACGTCCACGTCGATACCGGACACGATAGGCAAAGAGAATCGTGAAGCAATTGTCCACGGGGCTTTGTACCGGCTGCAAATGATGAGCGGTCAGCCGTTCTCAAATGGTGGTGCTGCTCAGATGAACAATCAATTGTTCGAGAAGGCGGTTGGTAGAGCCACACGGCAAGTCAAATATGGATTCAGCGGAGGCAAGTTAACCGCTAAAGCAAGGGCATTCATCTGATGGCATATCTCACGACGATAGAATTAGTTCAGAACGATCAGCTACCCGAGATCGCGGTAACGCTGAAGGACAGTAATCTAGCTGCGTCTGGCGTAACGCTCGATCCAGATGACCCATCAACCTTCTCTGCGATCAATCTGACTGGTGGCAGCGTCAGGATGCGTGTCAGAGCCGTAGGTTCTACGACGCTCATCGACACAATCGTGGGGACGATTACCGATGCTACTGCCGGTAAATGTACGTTTGTTTTCAACTCCGACACGTTAGCCAGTACAGGCGTTCTGGAGGGGGAGATAGAGATTACTGACTCAGCGAGCAGGACTCAGACAGTCGTAGATCTGATCAAGTTCAAAGTTCGTTCTCAATTCGGGTAACCGCCAATGGCAATTTACGCTGAGGTAAGCTTCAGACAACTGAGCGTCTCAGCTTCGTATCGCCAGATTCATGCGGCTGCATCTCTCCCGGTTGCGGCTGTGGTGATCGAGACCCAGTCTCCGTCTACTGAAGTATCTTTTCAGAATCTATTTTTGTCGGTGTCGCACCAGCTTCTGACACCACAATTGACGTGGCAGAACCTTTTCGTATCGGACATCGTTTTGAATGTCGATAGGACAATCTCGGTCTTTGCAGATACGCTTGGCTTCAGCGATACCCCGGCGCTCAGTCTTGCTACCTCATTTGATGACGCTTTTGCCTTCAGCGACATCAGTGCTCTGGACCTAGACTCACTGAGATTAGACAACTTCGCGCTATCTGACGCCTCGAGCTTACAGTTTACCTCCGCACAATCTGACACTTTCGGGTTCGGGGACTCTCAGGTTTTGTCGGTGGACAAAGCCCCTGCTGACGCAGTGAGCATGGGTGACGTTTTCGCTCATTTTTTAACAGTCAACAGATCGTTTAGCGACTCACCAGTTATAGATGATCAGTTCAGCTTCGCCTCCTCAAAGGTCGAGGGACACCTATTTGGCTTCTCTGATGCCTCTGTATTGAGTGTGACGAAAGGCGAGTCTGAGGCAGTTTCGGTAACCGAAATAGCTGTAAAGACTGCATCCAAGGCACCCAGTGATGCCGTGCTGATCAGTGAAGATAGCCTTATTCTATCGACGCTTCAGAGCGGCTTTAGCTTTGAGGTTCAGTCCGGTGGTGACTTGGCAATCTCGGGGTTGTTGTCAGAGTCTGTAATTCACCAAGACACCCCCTCGATCACACTGGAAAGAGCGTTTTCTGACGCCTTCACAATGGACGAAACGGCTAACGTCGGATTGGGATATTTGTTCGATAAATCAAACATTTACACCATGGCAGATAGTCTTTCTTTTGGGTTCTCAAGAGGGCTTGATGAGTCTATAATTCTGGAAGATGCGCTTACAAAAACCTTCGGAGTAAGCGCATCTGATTCTTCAGCGATTACCGAGCTGGTAACGCTGTCCACAGGGACTGTTTTGACAGATAACGTGAGCATGGGCGAAAGCTTTGTTCTTGTGCTTGGAGGGTTCTCTCAATCCTCCATTCTCAACAAGGGCTTGGTTGGCTCCATGCTTCTAAATGCTGAATAAATGGAGTCCCCCATGATCGCTGATAACCTCAAGCTGAAAGGTCGGTTGAACGTAGTCGTTACCAGTCCTGACGGTGAAATCAAAGAAGAGCAGGAAATAGACAATCTGGTCGTAACGACTGGCAAGAACTTTGTCGCGTCACGAATGGCTGGAACATCCGCCGCTGTGATGAGCCATATGGCTATCGGAACTGGTTCTACCGCCGCTGCTGCCGGAGATACTGGACTGGGCAGTGAGGCTGCTCGTGTTGCCTTAACCTCAACGACAGTTAACAACAACGATGTTGTGTATGCCGCTACATTCTCTCCCGGCACTCCCAGCTCTGCCATCGCTGTCACTGAGGCTGGTCTGTTCAACGCAAGCAGCTCTGGAACGATGCTTTGTCGCACTGTATTCAACGTGGTCAACAAGCAGAGCGCAGACTCGCTCACCATTAGCTGGACTGTCTCGGCTAGTTAACCGGCGTGGGAATTAAATTTTCCAATCTAGCTACCACGACTCTGTCGAGTAGCATTACAGCCTCCGCAACATCAATTGATGTAACGGACGGATCTGTATTCCCTGCTTTAAGTGCAGGTGACTTTTTCTATGCGACTCTAGATACACCGCCAAACGCCACTGAGATCGTCAAGGTGACGGCTCTTAGCGGCAGCACATTGACGGTTGTACGGGCACAAGATGGCACTTCAGCCACTTCGCATGGATCTGGGGATACGATTGCTCTGCGGCTCGTAGCGGCTGTTCTTGAGAGTCTTCGTGACAATGCGGGTTCGACCTACACCGCAGGATCTGGTCTTTCATTAACCGGAACTACATTCTCCAACACAGCCCCTGATCAAACAGTGTCTTTGACTGGGTCAGGTGGCACGACGGTGAGTGGTAATTACCCCAATTTCACGATCAGCAGCACAAGCGGCTCTGGAACTGGTAGCACCTCGAACACTCTGACAATCGTCGGCAGGTCGATAACAAACGTGGTCAGTTCCGTGTTTAGCCGAATCGGCACGTCGCTGCTCACCGCTGCAAACTCTTTGCTTCCAGTTGCCTTGAGCCGCCCTGGGTTGTCGGTTGTAGGTCGATCTACGAACTACACAATCACTCAGATGCTAAATCGAGCTGGTCAACTCCTGAGCAGTGCTTATTCACTTACGTCAATACTGAAGCGGTCTGGCTCTTCAGCTTTAGACATGCTGAACATCTTCAGCTCAATAACACAGATATTAAACAGAGCTGGGTCGGCGGTTGTTAGTGCCTCGTCTTTGACTTCAGTCATAGCCAGAACGGGTTCTGTATCGATTGAAAAAGCGGATTTGTTTTCAGTGGATGCACGGTCTGGCGACTTAACGCTTGGCGCGTCTGATCACGCTTTTGTTGTCGTTGGTCGAGCGCAAAACTACTACATAGGAAACTGAGAGCATGGCTAATAAATTTCCGTTAATAGCTGATGGTTCAGCGATCAAAGAGCTACCTAGTGGCGACAATCTGGATCTGACGGGGTCAGGGATCTCCATTAGCGGAGGGCAAGGAACGAGTGGGCAAGTACTCCAATCAAATGGCAGCACCGTGGTCTGGGCTGATGCTGCCGCAGGTGGTGGCGGAGCTTGGAATGTTGTCTCCAGCACAACACTAAGCAGTGCAGCTACCAGCGTCGAGTTAACACTTTCTGGATATGATTCCTATGAGATTAGGTTCGACAAGATGGAACCCCATACTCGAACACAGGGTGGTGTAGCTGAATATCTGCGCGTTCATTTCTCCACTAATGGAGGAACGAGTTATTCGACCAACGTGAAGCACTATATGAAATATTCTCAAACTCGAAACAGTACTACTAATCACTATTGGTACGGATCGAGCTACAGCGGTCAGAACACGACAAACTACATTGATTTAATTGATTTATACAAGAGCGTAACTTTTGACCACTCTCTTTCAGGATTTGTTTCGGTAGAAAACAATGCCACTGGCACTCCCCATAAACACGGTGAATTCAAAGTAATAAACGGCAGAGATTACAGCAGCGTCATCCAGTACTTTTTTCGCAACGGATATTTTGGAATTGAAGAAAGCTCTGTGATCAACAAAGTAAAATTCGATATTTCAGGCGGGGCGAGCGTTCCTTCAGGAACAAGATTCACCGTGTACGGCTTGGCAACTTCTTAGGAGCATCGAATGGCTAATAGATTTCCATTAACGATTGACGGCTCCACGATCAAAGAGTTGGCGTCAGGCGATAATCTGGACTTAACGGGATCAGGTATCTCGATCAGTTCAAATCAAGGTAACGCGAATCAGGTTCTGATTTCGACAGGCAGCGGTGTTGCTTGGGCTGATTCGTCTACTGGTGTTCCCTCTGACGCTAGTGTGACCTCTGCAAAGTTGTCAGGGGCTTTGACCACGCCAAGCAGTCTGACGCTTGGGGGCAATCTAGACGTTAGTGGTCACGACATCGTTACGGTAAGCAACGCTGACATTGAGCTTGATCCGAATGGATCTGGCACTGTTATTTTCAAGGGCAACGCGACCAAAGGTGCAGGGCAGTTCAAGCTCAACTGTGAAAACAACAGTCACGGCATCACGATCAAGGGACCACCTCACAGCGCATCAGCAAGTTATACGCTGACCCTCCCAAATACCGACGGTAACGCTGACCAAGTTTTAAAGACAAACGGATCGGGTGTTCTTGATTGGGTAGATCAGTCCAGTGGTGGTGGGGGTGGAATGTGGACGCAAATTGCCACAACGACATTCTCTAGTGAGACGTTTTCCGTCGAGTTTGCCAGTTTGGGAAGCTACACGGAGTGGATGGTTAGATACACGGGTCTTGACGGAGCCTCTGATTCCAAAGGTATTGCAGCTATTTTCGATTATGGGTCTGGCTACGTCACCAATAATTACCGTTACAAGGTGAAGTATTTTCAATCGTCAGGTGTTGGCTACGATGGTGGCGGCACATATTCAGATCGTGATTATGTCCCCATCACGATGAGCTACTACAACAGACCAACATCGCCACAACCTGCACATTCGTTTGGTTATCTTCGTTTTACAAATACAGGCGCGATGTTCGAGGCAAATACGCATTTGAACTACCAGCACTATGACTACGGTCTGAACCATTGGCAGGTTGTTGCTTCAAACGAGGACAACGAAAGAGGAACTATAAGCAAAGTTAAATTTGTTGCTACGAATGGTGATGCTGCGACAACCACTACAAATCACGGCATGGGCGCAGGTACGTTCACGCTTTACGGCAGGGTCGCATCCTAGGAGTCAAATATGTCAACAGGTAAATTCAAAATCGTAGATGGTGAGAGGATAGAGCTGACAGTCGATGAGCTTGTTCCAGATCTAACGGAAGAACAAATTGCAGCAGCGGAGGCAGAAGCGGAGTTGCAGCATTGTTTAATTACTCGCCAGTCTCAGTACGCAAGCATCACTGAACAATTAGACCAACTCTACTGGGATCAGGTGAACGGTACTACTGTTTGGAGAGACGGCATAGCCGCCGTCAAAGCTGCCAACCCGAAGCCAACCTCATAGGAGCAAAAAATGGCAAATCGATTTCCAATCATAGTCGATAGCTCCGGGGTTCCCGCTCTCAAAGAGCTTGCCTCTGGAGATAATCTTGACCTCACTGGATCAGGGATAGTTAACGCTGGGACAGTGGCTGTAAACAATCTAACCGTGGGTGGGAGTCAAGGGACAAACGGACAGACACTCCAGTCCACGGGGTCAGGTGTGGCGTGGGCAGATGCAGCCGGAGGCGGCGGCGCTTGGAATGTAATTTCTAGCACCACCTTGACTAGCGCTGTAGCCTACGTTGAGTTTACGTTGTCGGGCTACGAAAGCTACGAAATTAGGTTTTCAAATATAAGTGACTTTAGCAACATGAATGGTACAAATCGCTACTTCAACGCTTATTTTTCCACGGACGGAGGTTCAAATTACTCCAGTAATCTAAGATGGACAAAGTCTTACACCAGCACTCGCGGATCGTCAGTGAATTTTACTAAAAGCTCAGGCGCAGTTAGTGCTTTGGATTTAATAGATGTCTACGCAAGTTCTTCATCATATGTGCATTCGCTTTCAGGCGTAGTTAAATTAGAAAACAATATCTCAGGAACTTCAGCGAAGCATGGTCAGTATAGAGCAATTCACACAAGAGAGTATTCCAGCGCATTGCAGCCACATATAAAACTTGGAGAGTTTGGGGTTATGGAGACATCGCCAATCAACAAAATTAAATTTATTTTTGATGAAACGCAAAGCGGGCAGGCTACATTTAATTTCCCCGTAGGCTCTAAATTCACCCTCTACGGCTTATCAACCTCATAGGAGAAAAACATGAGCACAGGTGTATTTAAATTAGTAGATGGCGAAACCATCGAATTAACGGAAGAAGAAAACAACCAGCTAATCGCAGATAGCGAGGCAGCACAAGCTGAGTATGAGGCTGGTGCATGGCTGCGTGGTCGATTGGAAGGTTACGGCGGCTGGGCTGACCAGCTTGACGAGATGTTCCATGACTTCGATGCGTGGAAGGCTCGTATTCAAGGCATTAAAGACGAGTTCCCGAAGCCTGAATGAAGATTCTTGGAGATCTCATAGGACCAGTTACTGGTCTGCTTGATAAGTTCATTGAGGATAAGGACCAGAAAGCTGCCTTAGCCCATGAGATCGCGACCATGTCTGAAAAACATGGTCAGGAGATTGCGCTTCAGCAAATTGAGGTCTTGAAGCTTGATGCCAAGGGCAACTGGTTCCAATCGAGCTGGCGACCCTTAGCCGGTTATTGCTGCGTACTGGGCTTATTCGTGAACTTCTTAGTGTCACCGCTTTGTGCGGGATTCGGCGTTGATATACCTCAAGCAGATGCTGGGGTGATGATGCCGTTGCTGCTTGGAATGTTGGGGCTTTCGGGTGGCAGATCGTATGAGCGCGTAAAAGGAGTAGGTAAGTGACTGGATTCAAGCTCCAAACATTTTCTGGCAAAGCTCCTCGCGTGAGCGCACGGTTATTGCCTGAAGATATGGCGCAAGAAGCGATCAACACCCGCTTGGACTCTGGTCGCCTCGATCCGTGGGCAGGGAATAGCTCGGCATCCATCACGCCTGTCGCGAGCTACTCCGTCTCTGCGCTGACCAAGACGCTCTTCAAGTACAGCGACAGCATCTGGATTGGCAGCAATGAGGATCTAGACATTGTCAGGAGTCCGATTGCGGAGGATCAACACGAGCGTATCTATGTGTCTGGCATGGGTGGTGCAACCGGCTACCCTCGGATGACCAGCGCCACATCAGTGGGTAACGGAACCTACTACAAGCTTGGTATCCCTGATCCCGCGTCTTTTGACTCGGTTACCTTAGTTGGGACAACCACGAAAACAGATACTGAGACGCCAATATCACGAGCTTATGTCTTCACCTACGTCAGCTACTACGGCGAAGAAGGTGCCCCCTCTACCTCGTTGGTCAGCCAGATTGTAGACGTTTACTCCGATCAATCAGTTACGGTTAACTTCCCTGCGAACCCCAGCGGGAACCACAACCTTCTGAAGAAACGGCTGTATCGGACTGATCCCAATGGGACGTTTCGATTTGTCGCGGACGTTGCTCTCGCAACAGACACTTTCAACGACACTGTGACAGACGCCAACCTGGGCGAGGCTATACCGTCAGGAGGCTGGATAGCGCCACCAGACGAGGTTTCTTCGGACCACAAGGACGGACCTCTGCTTGGTCTTGTCAGTATGCCTAACGGCTTTTTAGCAGGCTTCTCAGGTCAAACTGTTTGCTTCTCAGAGGCGTTTCAACCCCATGCATTTCCAGATGCTTACAAGCTTACGATCAAGAGCGATGTGGTTGCACTAGCGCCTCTGAACACGGGTTTGCTAGTGCTCACGAAAGAAAAGCCAGCACTGATTCAAGGCTTAGATCCGTCAAGCATGTCGATGATCGAGATCGACAGTACGTTGTCCTGCGTAAGCAAGCGAAGCGTCGTGGATATGGGCGAATACGTCATGTACGCCAGCCCCGATGGATTGGTTGCTGCTCGAGATAGTGGTCTGTCAGTAGCCACGGAGAGCATTCT
>Ga0181403_1000315_pt1 | contig 11667 bp, 27 predicted proteins | sample 26SPOviralmetaG_FD_130132 | JGI IMG/M metagenome (GOLD analysis project Ga0181403, IMG submission 130132) | Marine viral communities from the oligotrophic San Pedro Time Series (SPOT) site, San Pedro Channel, CA, USA - 26 SPOT_SRF_2011-09-28 | ecosystem: Environmental > Aquatic > Marine > Strait...
AACTAGAGTCAAAGCCCTTGAAGCAGGGTAAACTATTTACAACGAACTTAAATTATTATGGCTGAACGTACCACAGATGAAATCGCAAAGATCTTCACTAATGCTGGAGATAGTGTAACTCTTATAAACACTCTTGCTGCTTTATCTTCTCTGACAGATGAGCAGAAAGATACTGTCAAAAGAAACGTAGAGCATTTAGAAATTATCAAAGCCTACAAGAAGGAGGATAATACTACTTCTATATGGACTTCTGAAGACTTTACGGCTCAAGATGCTGCTGTTACACTAGGTAAAACAAAGTATTAATTTATGGCTCGTCAAACAACAGAAGAGTTACAGGAAGAACTTAAAACTTTACAGGCAAATTTTGAAGAAGCTGTAAAAGTTCAAAAGAATATACAGGACAGAGCTATTGCTATCAATGCAATTTTAGCTGATAGAGCAGAGGAAGAAGAAGCAAAAAAGCAAGAGGGAGTTGTGACGATAAATGCATAAAAAAGTACTGCCCTTGTTGTAGTAAAGAATTTTTTACTAAAGAACAAAGAAGAAAGTATTGTTCTAATGCCTGTAAAACTAGATTTTATCGTAACAAGTTAATTACTTAGTTTCTGTTGTCAACTGTCTTGTCATTAATCCCATTGTCAGATAAAGAGGTGCCAAGGCCAGAATTGCCATAAACGTTATAATAGTGACAGGCATTAACGCCTTTAAAAATGCTTCTTTAATCATATGCTAAATCGTGTTTGTCAAATTTTAAGTATCCTCTCATTCTTAATGGTAACTTCTGTTATTGGTGGAGGGTACTTTGGTTATAAATATGTAACCTCAGAACAGTTCAAGAGCCGTTTAATGAAAGAGGTCATGGGTAACGTTTCTGGTCTTATGCCTAAAGTATTAGATCAAGGTTTACCAAAAATGACAGGTCCATCTGTAGGTATTCCTAAAGGCTTACCAAAACTATGAAATGCCTGAGATTAAAATTCAAGAAATAAATATTCCTAAAGTACAAGTTTATGAACCATTTATTCCAAGAATAAAAAAAGTACCAAAATTAATTGTTGATTATCCAGCTTGTATAAAAGTTCATAGAAATAATTTATTTACTGAAATAGATATTGATGAAAATGGCACAGTGATTGAGTGCGGAACACAGATGCCAAGCTATGAGCCGTTAAACTACACTCCTATGTATTTCAGCGGAACTCAGTCAACTCTTACTAATAGGGCAGAACAGAAAACTGTTGAAAGACCAATACAACCAAAGATACCTAAGAAGAAAAAAGAAGATGAACTTTATATACCTTGCCCACCTTTAAACCCTCAATTTATGAAAGGTGATTACAGAAATGATAAAAGGCTGTTTAGATTTGACTTTTACGAAAGAATAGAGATAGATGGAGTTATCGAGTGTGTCGAAAATTGGGAAGAAGTACCATTCAGAGAAACTTTTACTGGGACACCTCAAAGTCTTATTTCAACTTCTCTTATTGGTGTGGTCGCTGGTGGCTCTGCGCTTTTGGCTCCTTTGATAAAAAAGCTTATCTCTACAATATTTAAAAAACTAAAGAAAAAGATTTCAAAAGAAGAAAAAGATAAAGTAGAATAAAAAAACCTTATTGTGTTTTTGGCCTAAATAAGGTGTCTAGGTAGGCAAACTCACCGTAATTTGCCTACTGCTTTAATTTATGAGTATGCGGTATAACTTGACTCATTTTTGGCTTAACTAAAACATCTGCACATATAGAATGGTATGGACTTTGTGGGTGATATTCTATTCCTGTAATTTTTAATTCGCCACAGTTTTTCAATCTTGCAAGTTCATAATCTAGCATTTTATTATTTAGTATTTGATTTTGTATTTTCTCTTGAGTAGTAGCTGACTTTAAACAAGCGTCTTGATAAGCACGACCTAATGGAATTGAAAAGGTTGCAGCTATACCAAAATTAACTCCTAAATTATCTTTATTAGCAGAGTAGTTTTCTTGATGATACAAAATTTCCCCTGCATTGGTTAGATTTCCCGAATCATCAGTTGCCATGTTGTACACTGGCGTTTCATATCTCAAGTCTTGAGGACGCTTTTGATTAAAAGTGGTAGTTACAAAGGGGCTAATAGTTAGCATTGAGTTCTGGCAAACAACACCATTTCCAAATTGCGACTCAATAAGATTACCTTGCAAAACTTGCACCGCTTGATTGGAAACACTTGATGACGACTGAGCTACCGGCGCTGCTGTACTTGAAGTGTTTGCTAGAATTGGTTTATTTATGAGACAAGTAAGACTTGCTATTGCGAGAATACTGTAGTAGTTTCTGTGACGCTTTCGCTTGTTATTTGTCTTGATACATCTGTTATCCGACTTACCGAGGGTTGCTTGTAAACCTCTGTAAATTGAAAGGCTGCCCCATTTGTTGTTAGTGAAAAGTTTGCTTTGTTGTCTAAATCTACTTGCTTCCATGTATAGGTTTCACCATTAAGAGTAGTTTGTAAGTCATTATATTTTGGACTAATGCTGCTGTCAGCACTGACACCACTGCCTGTAACGCTATAAGTCGACCCTGAAAATTCAACTGTTTTGATCTGTTCGTTGATATTAGTAGTTGTTCTAGTTGTGGAAAATGAACTGCCCTGCGAAAAATTAGGCACAACGGGGATTGCATACAGAGGGTTGGATATAAATAAAACAAAAACACTAAACCATTTCATTAATCTAGAATACTCAACTCTGTAACAAATTGACCAATACAAGTTGTACCAGCACCGCCAGCAGTACAAGTATTTGTGTTATTTGATAAAACAGTACCAGCTAAAGATCCAGCAACCCCACCAGAATAACTTGTTGTCTTCGATAAAACAGGAAGATCCGTTATCACTCCAGAAGTTACGTCCACTCCAGAACCAACTGAGTAAGCCACATCTCCAGTTTTCCAACTTTCAGTGAAAGTAAAAGCTGAACCTGCTGTATTAATATCATAGGTTCCAAGATCAAGAGTTGCCGCTGCGGTTGCACTTGCTGGAGCTACTAATTTTCCAAAGTGATCACTGTCTGATGCAACTTTTATATTTGAACCTGAAACACTGTAAGTACTTGCTCCTCTTTCTCCAATGGTATATGCACCATCTGTTGTAAGTTGTACAGAGCTAGTCATTTTGTGAATAAGGTCTGCATGGGCTGCTGGCATTAGTAATGCTGCAAGTAATAAAAACTTTTTCATTTTTTGTCCTGTCTAGGATCTACTATTAATTTTATAGGTGTATCTATTCTAACTAACTGTGTCGTGCCTAACACTTCTTGTAATTCAGCTTTAACACTTTTGCCGTTCTTAGCACCATTTTCTTTACCCTTTTGTGTAATAGAGGCGCCAAAACTGGAAGCTAATCCTACAAAAACCGAAGCTATGAAGGTCGGGTCTATTTTTTGTTGAGGTATGCCAAGTTTGCTTAAGTCTAAATAACTTAAACTAAGCATTGCAGTAGCCCAAAGCAATAGAGTCAATCTTACAGCTAAAGAAACAAACTCAAACTGTTCTTCACGATCTGGTACTGCCTCTTGTAATTTTGACCAAACTCCTTTTTTAGTTTCTTTTAGTGGTTCTGCCATAAGTACTTTTATTGGTCATACTAATGATAATTATAATTTTAACTTAAAGCAATGACAGAGGTACAAGCAGCGTTAATAGGGGCAGCGGCTACAGCTTTTGTTATGGTTTTATCTAACATGAGCAACCGAAGAGAAAAAACAATAATAGATATATACAACCGACTTAATAAGCTATCACAGGCGGTCAGTAGGATAGAAGGCAAACTTCAATAATCAGTGCTATGTTTGGGAAAACACACAAATCATGTCTAAATTTCTAATCGGTCTGTTTATTAAGTTCGGCAAAAGTGAATCGTTGCGTAAAGCTGCCATTTCGCTTTTAAAAGACTTATCAGCTAAGTCAGATAATGACGTTGATGATGCCATTGTAAATATGATTGAAGAAAAACTATTCCCAGTAAAATGAAAAACATTATGAAAGTTTTGACTGCTGGTGTAAGCCTTGAGCAAGAGTTTGAGGTCAAGAAGTCTATTACTGCCATAAATGAATTAACTGACATAGAAGATTTAAAACCATATACAATTCATCTATTAAAAACCAATTCTAATCAAGCTGCCTTCATAGCTAGTGCTTTGGAAATCATATGCCAGCAGCAAGAGCAAATATATAAATTAAGAAAGAAAAACAATAAAAAAGCGACTCTTATGAGCCGCATTAAGTTTGTTTTGTTTGGAAAGAAGTCAGGGAACTAAATCCTTATCTGTAATATCAATCCAACAAGGGCCATCTGTAACTAATCCAGTAAATACATCAGTCTTAGTACATTCACAAAATTCATAAGTTTTCTCAGTGTCTGGATGATAAAAAATTTGTCCGACATAAGGATTGCTTGGGAGTTCATAAGTTGACATAGTTAAAAAGGAAGATCATCTGGTAGCTCAGGTTGATTCGCTGGGACATCTACAGTCCTCTCAGAGGCTTGCTTTGGTGGCATAGGCTGGATTCTGCCTGAGTTGCCCCACATACCGCCCCAGATCGAAAAACCAGATACCTCATCATATTCTGATTTGCTTGAATAAACTCTAATTTTTGTATCTTCGATTTTAGCATTATCGACCATTTGCAAAATATAATTTGCAGCTTTTACAGCTTCATCACAAGAAAGATCAATAATTAAATTTTTTTCTGGTGCATTTTGTTTGGGACTATTATTTCCCACGACACGAAAACGTGCCGAAAAAGCGGAGTTAGACATTTGTTAAAAGTGATTAATAGGGGTGATTCCGTTTGTTTCTTCCCATGCGAGAAGATCGTGTAGTTGATAGCGAACTCTTGGAGTGCCATATTCAGCTTCAGTTCTAGGCAACTCATAGAATGGAGGGCCATAGCCTACGACTCTCCATTTTCTGATGGTTGCTGCGGACTTTTCGTACCTTTCTGCAAGCTGGTCTGTTGTTAGAAATTGTGTTTCAGTTACAGTCATACAGGAATGTTCTTAAGGGTTTCTTTTTGAGTTTTTACAAGGTCAGAGAGTTGGGTGTACTCATCTTGTGTGATTTTTCCTTGAGTATAACGTACCTCTAAATTCATTTCATGGGACAGCAACTTCTCATAATCTTTTTCTTTTAAGATTGCATCTTTAGCTAAAACAAAGATATTTTGTTTAGGTGCGGCTGCTCTATCCCTTTTGTAAGATTTATCAGGTTCAGTAGAATCTTTAACCTCATTAAAGGCCCAAAGCTCATAACCCAGAGAGAAAGTAAAAGCGGCACAGGCAGCCAAAGCTCTGCGGTGAGAATCTGATATATCTCTTGCAGAAATCTTTTCAACCTTAACTGGATTGTTCCTATTATCCATTATTGAATATGGAAAAAGACCAGTTTCGCCACCTTGAGGGTCTGTGAAATAACACATTAAATATCCAGATCCGTCAGGTGCTTTCCATACAGAGTCTAAAATTGATGGGCTTGTAGGCGATCCTGAGTTGAGTTTTAGTTGGAAATTCCAGCCTTTTGCATTGATATTCAAGTAATAAGCAATTCTCGACCATTTGCAATATTTACGGCCAGCCTTTTCATAAACGTCTGACGGCTGAATAATGTTATCCAGAATAGGTCTTTCCATTACTGATGTAGTCATTTTTTAATTACCTCTAAGATTGATGATTGTCTTTTTGCTGGTTTTTGAATCTTATACATTTTGGTGTCATGTCTTGGAGCCATGAATTTAGTTACAGATTCTTTTGTGATAAAAGAGTTGAAACATTTGATAAACGCATTGAGCATATATCTTTGGGTTCCATAATGCCTTTTTCTAAAATAAGGATCTGCCAACTGGTTTCTAAAAGAAAGAATGACACTGTTAGGAGGTAAATTTGCTCCAACAGTTACAGCATCCCAAAACTCCCAGATTTGTATGTCAGACCAACCAACATCCAAAAGTAAAATACAAAGAGTTAAGCCAAGACTGGGAGAAAAACATTTGAAAGACTTGTGCTTTTTCCTTATTACTGAAAGCAAAGCCTCAAATTCATCTGATCTTTCTTTGTAAATTTTGACAATTTCAGAAGAACTAGGCTGCTGAATAGCAGTACCACTCCAAGTTTTGTCAGGATATTTCTTATAGCAAATAAGAGTTTTTATTGCTCCAGAAACAACTCGACCTTCTTCACTGCCAAGAATGTCCAAAGCATCACCAGTAGATCTTTTTGAACCAGTATCAACAACATTAAAGATTTCTGGGGCCATATTGGTAGCAACCATCATAGGTACAGTTTTGCGTGTCTGCAATACTGCGGCCAGTCTGTGTTGGCCATCAATCAAGTTGCCTTCTTTGTCAAATGCAAGACCTTGATTAGTTACTTGCCATTCGCCATTTTCAATAGCTTCAGATAATTTACCGATTTGATTGTATCGGTATTTTCTGTTGTTCTTGTTTCTGTGTGTAAGAATCGTTTTTGCCATGTCTGGTGTAATATCATGCACTTCAAACTTGGGTTTTTTGTCGTTTGCAAATGTGACATTAAATCCACTTGGGTGGTGTGAGTGTTTTGATTCCGCTTGGACAGGCGTTTGTGTATCCACGCCAGTGGTTGCTTGTAGTTGCTTCAAGTATTTCTTGAAGAGTCTGCTCTTGTTGTTCATAACCTTTTTCAATAAAGTGAGGTGATAGTTGATAAATCCCTACGGAGTAAGGAAAGACTTTTTCTACTGCAATGAATATGAAGCGTTTTGCCCCAGTTCCTTGCAAGTAGTGGGCGGCTTGGAGATGGTAATAAAATGAGCAAATTGATCTAGTAAATTTGTCACCATTAGCACCACCTTCGCCAGTTGTTTTGAGATCAATAACCATGTCATCTACGACATAATCAGTGCGGCACTTGCATGAAAGACCTGTTGCCTTATGAGTCCACCAGAACGATTGTTCAGCTTTCCCAGAAGTGTTGTCTAAAACATACTTTTTAGCAAAATCATTTTTACTTAGGGCATTGTGCATACCCAACATTTGATCCATCTCAGAAGTGGTAAAAGTTTGAATACCACTTTCTTGAAGTGCCAATGCAGTTTCTTTCCCTTTCTTGCTTCTCTTATCATCTAAGAGGGCATAAGAATCAGGAAAGCTTGTTGGCTCAAGAACAAATTTATGGATCATTGAACCAAACTTCATAGCTGGTGTTGCAATTCTTGGAGGATTGTCTTTACCAAATTTTCTTTGGTATAAAGCTTCCAAGCCATTGCTTATCGCATATTTGAGGTCACTAGCAGCCCACTCAGGACTGGCTCTATAAACACTTTCCTCAATGTCATGGCCTTGTAGGTATTCAGTCATTTGACCACCTTTAAGTGACGTTGATAGTTGTAAGTTGATTTATAGATGGCACTTTGAAAGCCATATTTTTCAACTAAATCAGGAAAGTATCTAAAAATTTTAGCTCTGTTGATAGGATCTGCTGATAAAGCGGCATCAGCAAGCTTTTTCTCAAAATGACTGCCATGTAAAATGGCAATTTCAAGAGTTTTGAGTTGTTTGTCTGTGTTCATTGTTATAGTGAAAGAGTCGTTCATGGTTGCGACAATCGGAGTAAAGGTTTACTGGTAAGGATCAGGGGTGGTCTTTACCAGTATTTTTTTGATAATTAAGCTCTAGTTCAATAGTTGTTTTGGCCCTTTGCCTAACACTTTCCCAGAGTTCCTTAGTCACACCTTTTTGCATTGCAACTTCAAACATCATTAAATTAAGTTCTTTTGCAAGTCTTTTGTTTGGTGCTGTCATTACAAGGCACATCCCCATGTATAAAAACTCTTCAGTGTTCTCAGGTGGCTTTGTAAATTCCATCATTTGTTTAGCTCCTTACAAGCAAGTTCAATATTGTTTACATGACAATCCTGATAAGTCATGGATGTCAAAGATTGAGTCATTGCAAGGGTCAGAATAGACCCCGCACTGAGAAATAAGAAAATTTGGTTAATCATTAGTCAAGCTCCGTTTGATCGAAAGTAATTTTTGTTAATGGATATTCACCTGAGTCATTGAAAGCAATGTCTATGTCATCTGCTATGTCTTTGACGGCTTTGGCAATTTGTTCAGCTTCACCTTTTGTGTATTTGTAGTTGCTGGTGTTAGCTAAGTTCTTAAGTTGCTTTGCAGCAATCAAAAGCTTTGTAAGTCTTGGAGGAACAAGAGCTTCAAATCTGTCCCTCTTGTGCTTGTCCTTTTTCTTTTGGTCAACAGTTGAGGTCATCTTTATAACCCCAATACATATTGGCCAGTTAAGTAGCAATCAGGTTTGATTTGCCACTCTGTAACCCAAGCATCACCGACTACTGGTGCTTTAGGTGTTGATAATTGCTGCAACCAGACAAAGCCTTTTCTGGCTGGTCTGTGCATTGTGCTGTCATCAAGCACTTTTGCAAGAAAGCAGTTATCGCAATGGTCAAAGCCTTTTGCGTTCATGGCCCAGACTGTTTTTGTGTTTTTCATAAAAACCTCAACGAAGAATCGGCATCCCTGCCGTAAATTAATTATTGCTTATCATTATATATCTGTCAATCACATAGGTATTTATGTTACAGATTCATAACATACAGATAACTTATAGAGATATAGGTTGCATTTGTGGAAAACTTCCTTTAATATATATACATGAGGTCGAGAGATCGGCCCACTATTCAAACAACTTCGCAAAGCAAATGACTTTCAAACTTCCAACAGAACTTGCAAACCACTTAGAGCAAGAGATTCACAATAAACTTGTTTATGCTGTAGAAGCTCAAGCAAGGACTTTCAACGAAATGTGGGCTGAGAGAGAAGCTAAAGGAGAAAAGTTCCATACAACTTACGAACTTAACTACAGAGGAAGCATGGTTGAAAAGCCTAGAGTCTGGAGAGAAGAGGCTAACACTGGCTACATCTTCATCAAGTTTGCAATGACTGAAACTAAATATGATTATGAGACTGCTGTTACTGATTACCTAAGACCTATGACTTGCACAGTTGATTATGAGGGTTGCAAGCGTAACGCTAAGTTCCAAGCACAGCACAGCATTGGCCTTTTTGAAAGCAGAGTCAATGGTCATCTTACAGTTACTGATCAGATCACTGACATGAATCTAAGACTTGGCGACAAAAACCTTATTCATGGTTTTGTTACTGGTACTACTAAAGATGCTGAAGAGTTCAAGATCCACACTCAAATGATCTGGAACTATCGCTATGGAGCTAACTCAGCAAACGGCTACCTTACACAGTATGTTCAGTTCAGAAGTGACAGAAGAGGAGCTAGACAAGAAGGCAAGACAGTTCTTCAAAGAGCAACTGAAGCTGAGATCCAAGCAAAGAAAGATGCCAAGCAAGCTGAATTAGTTGCTAAGAACGAATCAAAGTGGGCAAGATTTGTTGTTCTTCCAGACCAGATCGACAGATGGGCTGATAAGCAAATCAAAAAGCATGAAAAAATGCTTACTGAAGCTGGTATTGCAAAAGCACAAGAAACATTCTTTAGCTTTTACTACAACAAAGGTTGTGAGTTTGATGTCGAGCATCACAGAACATGGGTTACTAAAGAGATTACAGAGGCCAAAACATACAAAGAAAAAGTTCAAAAGTTTCTAAACAATGAGCCAGCAGTCAGAGAAATGTTCAGCTTAACTTGCAACACAAGAGATGACTTCAAAGCAAGAGTCTGGAACAGCTAACAACCAACCAGCCCCACCTCAACTGGTGGGGTCTTAATTTACCTATCACCCCTAAAAAACAATGTCCAAAAATCAAACCCCTAAATTATCAAAAGTTCTTCTTGACGAAGCTGTAACCTGTGCAGAAAGAAATGATATAGAAGATGCAAGACACCTTTCTAGACTTTCAATAATGCACGAATTTAAACAGGAATTTAAACAAATTATTGCTGGTGATTTTGAAATGTTTACAATGGTTTTTAGAAACCAAGATTCAAAAAATCCTAAAGTTAGGTTTTGTTCTCGTGTTTTATTGGATTGTCTTATTCAAAACGAAGATTTTAAAAAAACATTTAGAGAAAAATTTATTTTGTTATTTAAAAATTATTGGGGCCTACAATGACCCTTGAATATCAGGCTAAAAAAGCTTTTCTGGAGCTAGAAGCCGATAAGTTCATTGATTATCTTTGTGAGCCTAGAACAAAGCCAGAAGTTTATGCAGCAATAGAAAAGATTGCTTTGTTGCATCTAGAAATCCAACACTGTGAAGATGTTATTTATACTGCAAATATTCCAGAATGTGATGATCCGCTAAATTAAGAGGTAATATCAATTTGTAAGCGATTACAACTTCGTGTACTTGCAAAAACTACATGAACATTTTTCTGAACATAAAAGCTGAGGACGCTCACAGGCTAAGACAGTTTTTAAAGAAGAATCCATCAACTAAAGGTGATGGCCTAGCAAGAGAACATCTTGACGCTGGCATTATTTCTAGAGTTGTTTACCAACTGGAACACGCATTGAATGAACTATGAGTCGGGGAGCCTGATGATCCATGCAAAGCGGATCTGAAAGCCATACAATACCTATCGAAAATGTAGGAAAAGCAAGGCGGTTATGCGAAGAGCCGATCCATCCCCCGACTACTTAAATTTTTTAATTATGATAAGCTAATTTTGAGCAACCAAAACCACATTGATGGTTTGAAGTCTCCCACCCCTATTTTACGCTATGAAAACGCTTCTGATAATTTGTTTCTTTAGTGGGAAAACTAGGTCTGAGAGATAGGTGAACAAGAGGCAGTTGTTCAACTTTTTAAAGTTCTGATTATTATATTTGCACCAGTCTGAGATTCTGTTTCACAATATTTTTTAACAGCGTGTAAAGATACAACCTGACTATCATCAGCAAACGCAGACTTAGTTAAACTATCTAGTAATGCTCTGCAATGTTTGTCTATATCACCCTTATTTTTGTTGGTAATATACACAGGAGCCGATTGACGAACAGTACCTGTTGGTAAATAATGCTTAAGCGGACGTTTGAACCAGAAGACCACCTCTATTTCTACTGGCTCTGTTATAACTTCGTCCACAATTAACTTTGCTCTTAAATTCACTTGATTACGCCATGATTTTAGCCGTTTACAGGTTTCGACCATTATCCCATTACCAACGTGTTTTTTGCTTCCCTGTGGAGCAGATTCCATTCCTTTAATAGAAATTATATATTCCATAAAAAATGAGCTTTATTCCAGAGAATACACCCTTCATAGCTTTGCCGACAGCTTTAAAAGGTAAAGTCACCCCATATCAACTATCTGTTTTGTGGGTTTTGCAATCTTATTATCCAAACATCTGGCCCAGCTATACCAAAATTGCTGAGGACTCAATGATGTCCAGATCCAAAGTAATTAAGACTGTTGAAGAATTAGTTGAACTTAACCTATTACAAAAGCAGTTCAGAGTTGATGAATATGGTCAGAAAACCAATTGCTATAGAGTTACAATTTGGAACCAATTAAAGGCTCTTCCTGTACCTAACGCAAGTATTCATGCGGGGTCGTTGGTGAGTACTACCCCAGTCTCTGACAAATACCCCCCTAGTGTTTCTCAGCTACCCCCCCAGTCTTCCACAGCGACCCTAACTAAAACAATGTTATCTAAAA
>Ga0181403_1000317_pt1 | contig 11630 bp, 16 predicted proteins | sample 26SPOviralmetaG_FD_130132 | JGI IMG/M metagenome (GOLD analysis project Ga0181403, IMG submission 130132) | Marine viral communities from the oligotrophic San Pedro Time Series (SPOT) site, San Pedro Channel, CA, USA - 26 SPOT_SRF_2011-09-28 | ecosystem: Environmental > Aquatic > Marine > Strait...
GATAACACCATTGTCAAAGTTAAAGTACATCTTCTGACCTACTTGGCCCAGCCTGTTCTTACTGAACTCCATATAACGTTGGGTAGAGTTTTCGCCACCTTTCCAATTGAGCTCCATCATAGCGGTAGTCATGTGCTTCAGCTTGTTAGAACCGACGAACGTACCACCTTTAGATAACTGCAGGATCGTGATGAAGGTCGTATAGACTTTACGCTTATTCTTACCCTGGTTCTGGGCAATCATCAGGTCCAAGAACCATTTCTCGGTCTTGCTACGGGTTAGGTTACACTCCTCTTTAACTGTGTCATTCACTTCGGTATAAGAGTCCGTCAGTACGAGGTCCCAGCCCTGCTTCAGTGTAGACTCGATAATAGCCTGTGGGTTCTGATCTGTATAGTCACTTAAGAAGAGGATTGGCAATTGACCCCAGTGTGGGAATCGTTTCAGGTAACGGGCCATGTCTAGTTGGTTCATTTCCGCAGATATAAAGAGTACCTTCTTCTCTGGGTTCGTGGCGTGTACCTTGTGTAGTAGCTCTAGAAGGACTGTAGTCTTACCAACACCTGGGGCTCCAGCCGCCATGATGTTAGAGCCGGGCATGAAACCACCCTCATTACTAAAGAACTTATCAGCCACTGTACCGGTAGGCATAGGGATAAAGAGATCGTCATTGAACTTCAGGTCGTCCAATTTAGTCAACTTAACTTTTACTGGCTTAGTAGCACCAGTAGATGCATATAACCCCTTGTAATCAGCCGATGAGGTCATCTTACCATTAGGGAATACGTTAATTACCCGGTTAGGCTCTTGTCCGGCCAACCAGTTGAACTTTTTGTGATCTTTGGTGATGGTGATCGTGGAACCATTTTGTGATTTTAATTCGAAACCCTTGGCAGTGGTCTTGAATGTATGCGGTTGCTTCATGTGAAATAGTTTTTAATTACAGTACTAATATAAACAATTTTTATGACATAGAAAAATCTAGAGGCCAAAAGTTATTAACAATCTTGATTATTTCTTATCGGGCGTAAAGGCACCAATCAATAACATCCCACCCAAAAGAGTAGACATCAAGAAAAAGAAGAGTGCGTTAAGCTCGCCTGCAAAATGGATATAGTTATCAATCTTCTCAGTGATAGTCATATAAGAGATGATAAAGGCCAAGATGGCAGGGATAAGGAATTTAAGATCGACAGTTACTTTCATAATGTGTATTAGTTTTAATTACAGTACTAATATACGAAAAATATCTGACATAAAAAAATCTAGAGGCAATTATTTTGCAAAAAAAATGAGGCTCCGAATGGAACCTCATCTTAGATTAGGGGGAAGTTAGCTTAGTTAAGTAGTGCACCTACCTGAGCTGAAGTCTCCAAGTGAGCGTCATCAGCAAAGGGAGATCGAGTAGCTCCTTGCAAGTTCCACTGTTTACCGAGTAGGTTACCAGCTTGTACCATCAACTCTGTCGAGTCCTTGTCTTGCATATTCATTGCAAATAGGTCTGGTGCGTGAGTAGCAACGTGAGTCATACCGTTTACGACTGACCAGATAGACTGATTAGACTTAGCGGCTTTCGGGTCAATAATCCCAATATTAGCCTTAGTATAAGCAGACTCATTCTCCATAAGAGGAATCCAGTTATCAGCCTTGTCGCCGACATGACGTTTAATTTGGTTATGTGCCCACTTCATTTCATTCATAGAGGCAGGAGTGTTAACAGCCTGAGTTACCTTATCTTGGAAACCAGTAGGGATAAACTTGTTCTTACGCAACTGCGACATGTGTTCAAAGAACTTCTCCATAGAGTCTCCAGAGAGATTAGCCAGTGAGTAGCTTTCAGAAGCCATAGCAGTTGTACAACCATTAGCACACCATAGACGATTTACGTATGGCATTACTTGTATACCACCAAGAGGTGAGTTCTTCATAGTAATACCTGCAGTAAAGACCTCATCATTTAAGCCCTGTACTCCAAATGAAGCCTTTGGGTTAAAAGCGTTGATCGTTACAGAACCCTTATTGGCATCTACACCCCAGTTGGCGATCTCAAAGCCATTCTGGTCGACAAGCCTGTCGGCTAGACCCATAAAACGCTCGTGAGAGATGAGGTCTGTCGCCTTCTTAGTAAAACCAACCACCTTCTTTGTGGTAGGCGACAATACAATAGTAATCTCATTAAGCTGAGTAGCCATTGCATTTTTCATAGTATTAATAAACTGAGCCTTAACCTCAGGGTTAAAGAGTTTCTCAAATTTACTAGCAAAGGTCTGTGACATACCGATCATCTTCATCAGCCCTTTAAAGGCATCTTTAGTAATCTCTAGTCTTTTACCTTGGTATTCAATAGTAGTATCATTAACTAGGTTAATGTCTCGAACAGCAATGGTTTTACGCAATGACTGTGAGTTAAGTGTTTCCGCTTTACGCGATGTTAGGACTTCTCCTGATAGTGTTTGAATCTGTGGCATAGTGTTGCTTTGATTTATTAGTTATACGATTTAATTAGGCGATTGTTTCAGCCAGTTCTGAATTAATTTTAAGGAACTCATCCACAGTACCCAATACAGAGGGTGTCTGCCAAATGATCTCATAATCTATATACTTGAACCTCTCAAGGTCAGTATTGTGCTTCTCTACCATCTTACTAAGAATAGCAGTAACATCCTCACAGTACATAAGGAGGTCGGTGTCCATTTCGATCTGGAACTTATGCCCACCTTTGGGCTTCCAGGCTTCTCCGCCTTCATAAAAGGCTTTGTTCTCGTAGTATTGGCAGTTAATGTGAACGGTGTTTGTCATGTGTGTTATATCTTTAATTACAGTACTAATATACGAATTTTATTTGACATAAAAAAATCTAGAGGCAATTATTTTGCAATTATTTGTACAAAGTTATTAACAATGCCCCTGGGGTATAAACACGTCGGAGTATACTCGCTCCCACTCTTAAAAAAAGTGTTAGAAGGGCCCGCTGTGGCGCGGGCTCCAAGCCAACTAATAAGAAGTCTTAAATAGACTTAACTGCAGGGACGCCATATTGACGACCTACAAAGTAGACCAGGCGGTCAGAGGCATAGGCAATCCCACGAGCATCTCCCTGCTCAATGGCTTTATTCATCTTATACTGCCAGTAATCGATCTTCGGCATATAGCCATTAGGGTAACGTGATTCTTTCATAATGTGTATGTGTTTAATTACAGTACTAATATACGAAAAATATCTGACATAAAAAAATCTAGAGGCAACTATTTTGTACAAATATGTCACTTTTTTTGTGAAACAAAGCCCAATTTTTAACTATAGTATAATGAGGTGTGTTAACATCATGTACCTATAACTACCTACTAGTCAGGCAGTTAGTGGTATATGGGCCCCAGCTGGCGCGCCCACAACAAAATAATTACAAAATAAGTACCAAAAAGTTTTCTAGTGTCAAATAAATTGATTATATTAGTACTGTAATTAAAACCTAATAACATTATGAAAGTAACAAATTTCGACAAACCCACAATCAAGGCCATCAGAATGGCTATGGATAATGCTCTTGCCAAAGTGGAAAAGGAGTATGGTATCACTATTAATACCGGTAATGCCCGATTCAGTGGCAACGAAGTAACCTACAAGGTAAAGGCTAATATCGTAGACGGCGCCACAGGGACAGCAATCACGAAAGAAGCCACTAACTGGGATCTATATAAGAACAGTATAGGCTTAAGCTGGTTAAACGTAGGAGATCAGATTCTACTGCAAGGTAAGTATTTCACTCTAAAGGGATATAACACCAGAGCCCGTAAATCACCCATCAACATAGAGGATAGTAACGGTAGAGGGTATAAGTGCTCAGTAGAGATGGTAAAGCTTTACAACAAGTAAACCCCAGTACCCATATAGGCAAATAGGCCAATTAGGGCTGTGGGGGTCGAGAGGCCCTCAGGGCCCATGGCTGTGTGAGGTCCCCCGGTGGCCGGCCGGTGGTGCGCGCAATCAGGGAGGAGTGGTATAGGTATTAGGCCTAGGTCATGAAAATTGTTCCAGAAGCGAGCCAACTGTTTCCGCCCGGCCCTACCGCATTTAGGCCCCGCGAGCTACCACATAGTAAACCATTATGAAATACCCAGTATTCCCAGACCGGCCAACGAGGGGAAACGCAATGTTGCCCGTGGTAAAAAATTTGGGGCCCCCGGGGGAAGTACCCATTTACCCTCGAGCTACGATCCATCTAAAAATGGATCGCGCGCGCTCACACATTTCACCTCCAGGGTGCGATGTGATCTAAGCACTGATACTTCCACTTTACCTAAACTGTGGGTACCTAAGCCAAGATCGGCTAATAGAGGTAATCGGTATTCTATGAGGTACTTAAAAGGCACATGGGTATAACCATTAGTGACTTAGGGAACTTTTAGAATTCAGAGGGGTAGGCAGGGTAATACCTCAGAGGCCTGAGGGTGGCCTCAAAGTGGTTCCGAGGCCATCAGTCTTAGACAGTGGTCACAGCCCGCGTTGCCGAGAGGCCCTCTATAGAGAATGTGGAGTGGTGGTAAAATTTCCCTAAAAATTTCCAGAGTAGCACGCAAAATTTTCCTGGATGAAACCTTTTAGACTTAGAGACTATAAAGACTAAACAGCACTAAATGGGTAAACAACGCGCAACAACAACTAGACCAGTCAAATCAATCTGGCAACAGATCATTGAGGCTAAATTAAAGGGCGAGCATCCAAGCCGAATTCAGAAACTACAACAGAAAACAGATGAAGCCCAGCGAGCTTAAGCAGGATGTCAAGATTAGATTCGCCACTGGCAATGAGTCGGTGTTTGATAATGTGAAAGTGCCGACGGCATTTATCAAACAGTGCTATGAGTTAGATGATAGTATCGACACAGCATTTATTCTAGAAGGCGACGAGTGGCAAGAGTACCCTAGGTCTAGATGGATTAACTTTAGAAACGGAGGTAAATACTAAAACAAAGCACATAACAATGAGAAAGTCAAAATCAGTCAAGAGGAGATCAGTAGGACAATATAAAAATCTTAAATGTCAAAACTCAGATCTAGATACTTCTAAATACGCTAAGTTCGCACCAATTGATGGACCGTGTACTGAAGTGGTTAATGTTCCTGAAGAGGTGGAAAGAGTACTATGCTTTAAATGTACTTCAAGATCTGCTAGCGGAAAGTAATTAAGACCAGTAACGTCTAACGATTTCATCTAGAGAGTAAATCTCTTTAGAGTCGTACATTTCATCAAGGGGTTTATTCTCATCTCCCTTTCTTCTTTCAGTAGCGTAATTACAAGCTGACCAATACTTTTCTAAACCAGGTATCTTTTCAACATCCTCTCTATATCTGTCATATAGTTTAAGAGTTTGTAAACATGGAGGTGTATGGTCAAATTCTACTTTACCAGAACCTTTTGTTCTATAATAAGGAAAGCCTAAGTTTGCTCTTCTTGAATCTTTGAATAGATCTTCTATTTTAAAGTTAGGTATTCTATCAAATTGTTCTATTGTTAAGTCGATGATTCTACCAGAAGTTTTATGTTGTACAAACCAATGCGTTGTTTGCCCGCGCTTACCTTTAAATTCAAATTTGATTTCTTTAATAAGTCTTAGGTCATATTCAGAATCATAACCACCTAGAGTATAAAAGACAAATTGTGAGATAGGATAACAATAACCATAAGGGAATGAAGTATCAAGACCTGCTTTCTTTAGAGCTTCTGTTTTATCAGCATGCTTTACTCCAGAGTTTGGAGAAACTGTACCAGAATTATGTGGCTCTAAAAGATCTGTATTCTTCTTAAACCAATTTAGCATTCTAACGTATCCAGAGTTATCTACTTTAAATTTAACTTCTTTCTCGTTTAAATGTTTGTTCATACTTCTTTCGAAGTCGTGTCTAATCCAACTCATGTAGTTTGTCTATTTGTTTAATTATATATCGTGCCAATGAAACTTGTTTAATTCATGTTATATGATTATTATCACCTAGATAAATAATTAAATGAATTCTCTAGACAAACAATATCTTGATCTGTTAGATGATATTCTAACAAGTGGTACTTCTAAGGAAGACCGAACTGGAACTGGTACATGGTCTGTATTCGGTAGACAAATCCGACATGATATGCGAGAGGGCTTTCCTCTACTCACCACAAAGAAGATGGCATGGAAAACTATGACTAAAGAATTGTTGTGGTTCTTAAGTGGTGATACTAATATCAAATGGTTAGTGGAGAACAACTGTAATATTTGGAATGGAGATGCATATAAAGCCTACCTCAACAAGTCTGCAGTTAAACACCAATGGGAACGTGGTGGTGATGTAGCAGATATGGAGATGTTTCTTAATGTGGTTCAAAATGAAGCTGAAGGTGACTTCGGAGAACTAGGACCAGTATATGGGAAACAGTGGAGAGACTGGAATGGCAACGATCAAATCAAAAACCTTATCAAAGGCCTGAAAGAAAATCCAGATGGTAGAAGACACATGGTCTCTGCTTGGAATGTTTCAGACTTAGACCAAATGGTTTTACCACCATGCCACTATGGCTTTCAGTGTTATGTAAGAGATGGTAAATATCTTTCACTAATGTGGAACCAAAGATCTGTAGATACATTCTTAGGTCTTCCATTTAACATTGCAAGTTATGGCATGTTGTTATTGATGTTAGCAAAAGAATGTAACTTAATCCCAGATCAATTGATTGGTAATTTAGGTGATGTTCATTTATATAAGAATCATGTGGAGCAGGCGATCGAGCAAACTAAAAGAGAACCATACCCATTGCCAGATATGAAATTATCTTCAAATCATAATTTTAGAGCTGCAATGAAAGGTAATATGAATGAGATTGATATGAATGACTTTATTCTTTTAGGTTATCAAGCACATCCTACTATAAAAGCACCTCTTTCAAACTAATGATAGATCCTAAAGAACCAGATGTAGATCACGATAATAATGAATGGGATTCTATTTCATTACCTAAGTCTACACCAGATTATATAGACGACGATTACGATTATTAATTTTATCTCAATATTAACTTAATGAAATTTAAAAAACTCACAGGGCCACCGCAATTTGAACTCGCGCCCTACGTAAAAGAGTATCTCCAAAGACATAAGTATCATGATGTCAAAATGTATATGGGTTGTGATTCACAAACCAAGAACGGTTCAACCACTTATGCCACAACTTTGGTATTCCATGTATCTTCTACAGGATGCCATGTAATTTACAAGAAAGAAGTCTTACCAGAAATAAGAGATATGTGGACTAGGCTTTGGAAAGAATGTGAAAAATCTGTTGAGGTTGCACTCTACCTAAGAGAACATGGTATTGAGATAGATACTATAGATTTGGATTACAATATAGATCCAACTAAAAAATCAAATAAATTAGTAAAGGCTGCAGTAGGTTATGTAACAGGATTTGGATTTAAAGCCAGATACAAACCAGAATTACTTCCAGGAGTTTACGCAGCAGATAACATTGCAAACTAATAAACAATTATCAATTTACTTATATAATAGTACAAATAACAAAAGTTAAAATATGTCAGTAGCAGACGGATACGAAAGCGAAAAGGGTAAGAACTTTAGAAACAAAAAGAAGGCAACACCATTCTTAGATGAATTTGGTGAAGACTTAACTAAAGCTGCAAATGAAGGCAAGCTAGACCCTATTATTGGTAGAGATAAAGAGATCTACAGAATTTGTCAGATTCTTTCAAGAAGAAAGAAGAACAATCCTATTATCCTTGGAGATCCAGGTGTAGGTAAGACCGCTATTGTTGAAGCTATTGCACAGAGAATTGTAAACAAGAAAGTTGCAAGAGTACTTTTAAATAAAAGACTAATCTCTTTAAATATGACAACCATCGTTGCTGGTACAAAGTATCGTGGTGAATTTGAAGAGAGAATGAAGAACATTGTAGAAGAGCTTAAGATGGCAGATGATGTAATCGTCTTTATTGATGAATTACATACTATCGTTGGAGCTGGTGGAGTTAGTGGAGCACTTGATGCTTCAAACATTCTTAAACCAGCATTGGCCAGAGGCTCAGTACAATGTATTGGAGCAACTACACTAGATGAATATAGAGAAAGTATCGAGGATGATGGAGCTTTAACCAGACGATTCCAAGAGGTATTTGTAGACCCACCAACAGTAGATGATGCAATAGAAATACTTACAAGAATTAAATATAAGTATGAAGAGCATCACTCTGTAGAATATACAACAGAAGCACTAGAGGCTTGTGTTAGAATGTCAGAAAGATATATTAAATCTAGAGAGTTGCCAGATAAAGCGATCGATCTAATGGATGAAGCAGGAGCAAGAACACATTTACTAGAAGTTAAAGTTCCGGCTGCAATAAAGAAATTAGAACAAGAAGCTGAAAAAGCAAAAGAAGCAAAAAAGTTAGCTGTTGAAAAACAAGACTATGAAATTGCTGCAACAAAACGAGATGAACAAATTAGTTTAGAAGCTAAAATTTCTAATGAGATTGAAAAGTGGGAGTCTAATCTAAAAACTAAGAAAAGAAAAGTTACAATAGACGATATTGCTGAAACTGTATCAATGGCTACTGGAATACCTGTAACGAGGTTAGGTGCTGATGATATGAAGATGATTAAGCAAATGGGTAACTATATCAAGAAGTCTATTATTGGCCAAGATAAAGCTGTAGAGGCTCTTGCTAAAGTAATTAAAAGATCTAGAACTGGAGTTGCTACTGAAAAGAAGCCGACAGGTTCATTTATGTTCTTAGGTCCAACTGGAGTTGGTAAAACAGAAACTGTAAAAGCTCTAGCAGAATACATGTTCGGAGATACTGATGCAATGATTAGAATTGATATGTCAGAGTATCAAGAGAAATATAATGTTTCTAGATTGATCGGAGCGCCTCCGGGATATGTAGGCCACGAAGATGGTGGTCAATTAACTGAAGCAGTAAGACGTAAACCTTATTCAGTAGTCTTATTCGATGAGGTAGAAAAAGCACACCCAGATATTTTCAATACTCTACTCCAAGTCTTAGATGAAGGTAGATTAACAGATTCTAATGGTAGGGTGGTAGACTTCACTAATACCATTATAGTATTAACATCTAATGTTGGTGCAAGAAAGCTTGCAGACTTTGGAACTGGTATTGGATTCTCAACCTCATCATCAATGTTAGAGGAACAGGCTAAGATGGATGGTATTATCAAGAAAGAACTTAAGAATAAATTTAGTCCTGAGTTTTTAAATAGACTTGATGATATTATTGTATTTGACCAATTGAATACTGAACATGTATTAGATATTGTAGATATTGAACTTAATAAATTTATTGAGCGCATGGGTCTACAAGGCTATACATTTAAGTTTAGTAAACCAACAAAAGATTTCTTAGCTAAAGAAGGTTACGATCCAGCTTATGGTGCTAGGCCGATTAAAAGAGCTATTCAAAGATATGTTGAAGATGCAGTAGCAGACGCAATATTAGATGGTAAAGTAAAAGAGGGCAAAACCTACACTATTTCTAAAGATAGAAAAGATAATAAACTGAATATTAAGTAAACCTTTTCGAGATTCCTCATATAATTATTAAATTTAAACATTCAATATATGAGTTTTTCAAAAACATTTATCAACATCATAAATCATATAGATGAACATGGTGAAGAATCTCAACCAAGAGATTTAAAAGTTAAAGAGGCTATTCTAGCTAATTTTACAATCGATCCAGTTTATCCTATTGCAAACTTTCCACAAAGAACATTTAATTGGAAATACTTAGCAGGTGAATTAGCATGGTATATGAAGCAAGATAGAGATGTAGATTATATTGGCGCATTTTCTAATTTCTGGGGTCGTATTACAAACCCAGATTCAAATGAAATAAATTCAAACTATGGTTCTTTAGTTTTTAATAAAGAACAATTTGGTTGGGTTATTGATTCACTTGTTGCTGATAAAAACAGTAGACAAGCAATCATGTTCTTTAACCAACCTAAATTCCAGTTTGAAGGTAACAAAGACTTCGTATGTACGATGTATGCAAATTTCTTTATTAGAAATAATATCTTACACATGAAAGTTCAAATGCGTTCTAATGATATATTCTATGGTCTTACGTTTGACGCACCATTCTTTTCTATATTACAACAATCAGTATTTCTTAAACTACAAGAAACATATCCAGAACTACAATTAGGTATGTACTACCACTATGCTGATAATGTTCACTTTTATGAAAGACATTTTGAATTAGCAAATGAGATTAAAGCTGAAAATCCAGCTGCTAATCCGGAATCAAGTTTACTTTTAAGAAATCCGTTTTTAGATTATGATGGTAAAAATGTATTTTTAACAGACAAAGCAAAAGCATTTATCAAAGAAGTCGATGATACAATAGAAGAAGGCCAAGGAAAGGGTACAAAACAAGACTACAAAACAATCATTGATAAATACTTTGTGACCAATGGAGAATAAGGTTCCAAAAATACACTTAGATCCTAACGCATTAGAAGCAGATTTCGATCACTTATTAATGTCAAAGTATGATCTGTTTTTTAGAAGGATTGTAGAATTTGTGTTAGATAGGATAGAAGGTAAGGAAACATCTGATATGTTGGCTATATTAGTTGATGATGAAGGTGCTGAGTATGAAATGGCACTTCCTAGAAAGGGTTACAAAAAAAGTTTAAATAAAGCAATTATATACTTTGAGCAGATTGAAGAATTTGAAACTTGCGATCTAATCAAACAAATGACGAAACAATTATGAATTACTTCCCCAAAGAAAAAGAATTTGAAAGATATGCAAAGTCAGAACATAATGTAAGTTCTAATGAGCTAGATATTTACAAAAAACAAAGCTCATTAACTCCTTATATCTTAGAGGAGAGAGAAATGCGTATGACTCAAATGGACATCTTCTCTAGATTGATGGCAGATAGATTATTGTGGGTCGCAGGGCCAGTTAATGATAATATGTCTACTATTGTACAAGCACAATTAATGTTCTTGTCTTCAACTGGAGGGGAAGATATAACCATGCACATCGATTCACCTGGAGGTTCTGTAAAATCAGGTTTATCAATGGTAGATGTGATGGAATATATTCCTAACGATATTAGAACCATTAATACAGGAATGGCGGCTTCAATGGGATCGGTCCTATTAGGAGCTGGAACAAAAGGCAAAAGAAGTTCATTAAAACATTCAACTACAATGTTACATCAATCCTCGGGAGGATTCAGCGGTAATATCCAAGATGCAGAAATCGATTGGACAGAATGGCAAAAGGTAAACCATGAACTGTTTGTCTTATTAGGATCTTACTGTGGTAAGAAGCCTGAACAAGTTAAACAGGATGCTAAACGAGATTTCTGGCTAAATGCCGACGAAGCAATTGAGTATGGTATCATCGATGAAATTATTAAATCTCAGAAAAAATGAGCACGAAAAGAGACAAGACCAGAGAAGTTTTTATAGAACTGGTCAATTTACAATTAACACCACACGGTAAAACGTATGAAGATGTAGTAGGAGATCCAGAGTGGTATATGAAGTATAATACTACTAGAGACGCCGAAAAGACCTTTATGGCAGAAGGCGTTGAGATCCTA
>Ga0181403_1000330_pt1 | contig 11395 bp, 11 predicted proteins | sample 26SPOviralmetaG_FD_130132 | JGI IMG/M metagenome (GOLD analysis project Ga0181403, IMG submission 130132) | Marine viral communities from the oligotrophic San Pedro Time Series (SPOT) site, San Pedro Channel, CA, USA - 26 SPOT_SRF_2011-09-28 | ecosystem: Environmental > Aquatic > Marine > Strait...
GGGCATACAACTCCCATTAAAGATTTAGATGTTGTGGATATTAATGCTCTTGGATACCCTGCCCACAATGATAAAACCATTACACGAATTTATATTCGAGAAGTTGCTGGATTTTCAGTAAAACCTTTTTCAAGAACCCCTACAGAAATATTAAATGATTATTATAGCGTGGGACATACAACTAAATTTGGTACTTTTACAATAGAAGAAACAATTCAATATCAAATTGGTATTTATGAAGATAGAATATTGAAATATCAATATATTCCTGATACAGATGATAGAATTAGATTATTAGATGACTATGTACAATTATATGGATTATCAATAGCAACTGGTCTATACATGGCTCAGGCAATCAATTTTGGTCTATCATTAGAGGAAGCATATGAGATGTATTTGGATAGACATACTGCAAAACCGAAACATCCATTATTATTAGTTTAATAAAATATATTGTATATATATATGAAAGGTCGCCCTCGAATTTATAATGATGAAGAAGCAAAAGAAAAACAAAAAGAATATCAAAAAAAATGGTATGAAAAAAATAAAGAAAAAATTAAAGAAAAATATAATCCTGAAAAATCCAAAACATTAAGAAAAAACAAAAATTTTAAAGGTTACTTTATTATATACAATGATGAACTTCGTCAACGATATGTTGGTTTTAGCAGTAATGTTATTTCACGCATCAATTCTATTATTGCTGGTATTAAATTACAAGACACAAAAATGCATAAAAAGTTTAATCCAATGGTTATTTGGAAGTGGCGTATGCTCTGTTTTTGTGAAGAACAAAATCAAGATTTATTAGATAAATGTGAATATTATCAACAAGATTATCATGCTCTCAATGATAAAATATCGATAACTTAATAACTTATAAAAATTGATATTAAACATATATTATCAATTTTTATAATGGATACTGAAGAAGAAAAATATGAACAAGAGAGGAAATATATAGAAGAAACATTCCCTGATTGTAATTTCACTATTGACATTCCTATTGATGAATTAGATAATGTAATTTCCAAAGAAAAAACAATTATTTTAAGACATCGTTGGTATGAATATTATATAGACACCGATGACAATCTCCATTCTATATCTAAACGGAACTTTTATGTTATATCATTGAATGTAATGAGTATAAAAAACATTATTCATGAGATGATAAAACAAGATATAAAATGTTGGGGTGACCATCGATTTTTAGAGAGTATTTCTCCTAGTAGCAAGGAGAATGAAACCCAATTCGAATTATGGTTTGGAAGTTAACGATTACGCAAATTTTCATGCCCCCCAGTGACTGATAGATGAGCATTACTGAGGATACCAGTTCTTAATACATCAGTTTTTGCCTGTATGGCAGCAACTTGTGTGTCATATGATGATTGAGCAGAGCGTTTTGCCGCCTCATCTGCACCTGCTGCTTGTTCTTCAGCAAGTTTTGTTTCTTTTTTCTCTTTTTTTGCTTCTTTCTTTTCACGAGCAGAACTTTTGACAGCATCAGCGATTGATAAACCTAACATGACCGCTCCACCAGCAATTGCGAGAGGTTCGAGAACAACAGATGCTGCTGCTACGCTTTCTGCCGCTGCGAATCCTGCTGCGGCTGCTCCTTCCCCTAAACCTGCTACTGCTCCTTCTGCGGCTGCTTCTCCTGCTACTGCTCCTGCTCCTTCTGTAACATCAAATGCTGCTTCTGCCGCCACCTCAGCAGTTCCTGTACCTGCCTCTTCTGCGGCGGTAAATGAAGAGAAAGTTTCCATTTCAGTACCTGCCGATTCTGCTGCTTTTGCTGCTTGTTCCGCTGCCCCTTCTGCTGCTTTGGATACCACTTTTTGAGCGGCTTTAATACCTAATTCTGCTCCCCCAGCAAGTTCTGCTCCTGTTTGAAATGCTTCTTTATGTGTTTCGAGGTTAGACACATGGTTCTGTATTTTTTGAACCGCAGCACTTGATTCAATTCCTGTTAATTTTATAGCATTTGTAAGTTGAGTGTCCGCTGTGCTTCCTGCATCTTTGAGCATATCACCTGCGGATGATACCGCTGATAAGGCAGATGTAGTTGTCATACCAAGACTAGTAGCATAATCTACTCCTCGTGTGCTTTGTGCTTTTATTGACTGAAAATTCGAATATTCCATATAGTATTATGTTATATTTTTTCTTCTGTTTTTTCTTCAACGTTGGAAAACATATGAGCATATTTAGCAGACGGAGGGAATTCAGGAGAAGGAAAAATCTGTCGCTCGAATCGTAAAAATGCCTGAACTGGATTCGCATCAATATTGATATACATGAATGAATAGGGTTGGTCATTCAGACAATAATTATATAAATCGAAGAATCTACCACCTAGTAGACCCCCATACTCCTCATCAATCTTCTGTAATTCTTTGAGATTACTGATTTTCATTACAATCACTCCTTTACAATTTGCTCGGACTTTTGTATCTAACGCTCGGAAACTTTGTGAAACATAAAATAAATATTTGATATTATAATGACGGAATTTTGTTGCTAAATGATTACCACTTGATTTTCTAGATTGTAAATACTGGATAGCATCATCAAATATAACTGCTATTTTATCTGCTTCACCCATTGCTTTGCTTTCCATTTGAAAATCTAATAAAGCATTAAGATGGTCTTCACTATATTCGTCGATGATTTGGACACCTTGTTCATCTATCAAATACTTTCCACTAGGGTCATTTCGAATAGTAGGACTATAATAATAGATTTGGTCTAATTTCCCTCTTAAAAAATTGGGATTTAATATAAAATTATTGACTAATACTGTTTTTCCAGAACGGAAACTTGCATACACACACAGAACTGATGGGGCTTTGGGTAGATTCGGATGTAATGAATCATTTAATTCCTTGTCTGCTTCATCTTCAATAATGGGAAGAACCACTGGTAAGGTTGGGTCTTTTTTTACTTTCTTCGGCATATATTATATAGTTATATAATATTTACATAATTATTTTAATAGTATTTTGTTTTAGGTTTCTTTAAAAGACCTTGTAATAATAATTTTTTATCTAATTCATCTTGTTGTTTTTTTAATGCTTCTTCTAGTTCTGCTTTTCTGGCATTCGTGTGTTTTATTAATGAATTATCAACAATGGTTTCAATATCATTCAGAGATATTTGAGGTGGAGGAACATGGGATTTTAAAATTAGTTCTGCTCGTTCACTACTAATTTTTTCTTTTTTATGTTTTGCATCTTGTTTTTCTTGACGGATTCGTTTTTTTTCATCATCTTTTAATTGTTTTTCCGCCGCTTTAATTTTGGCTTTTGCTTTTCTTGTTTCCATCGCCTTTACTCTGATTCTTTCTAAATGTTCCAATTGTTTTTTTGACCTTTCTTTTTTAACAGGTTCTACTTTTTTAATAGGAATTGGAGGCGGTGGCAATTCATGTTCTTCATCACTACTTTCTTCATCTTCATCCATTCTAAAAATTTCACTTGCTTTTCTAGGTTCTACTTCTTCATTTTCTTCTTCTTCTTCTGTTTCAATTTCAGGTTCAATAGGTACTTCCTCTTTTATTTCAGGAATTTTAGGAAACTTATTCATATATATACATTAATATTTTTTTTTTATATATTTCTTCTTTTTAATTTTCTTCTTCTTCATTATAACATATATGAATATTATTTTCCTAAAGATTTATTTATACACGGCGAGGGCGTAAATGTAAAACAAGGGTTGTTTCATCTACATCTGTAACACCTCTTCCAAATTTATCCACTAATTCAAAATCTAATTTATTGACTTGTATTTCTGCGGGGTTATTGAGAGCTACATAGAGTTTCTCATTTTCTGAAAAGTTATATACTGGATATTGTTTACCTTCTTGGTCTTCTGTATAATCATATTTAGTAATTACACTAATGAGTTTATCAGTATCGGCAGTATTTAGACTACCAAAGGTCGAACGATTCGGAAGATTTTTAAGACGAACATAAATACCTTTAAGAAATGGTGAAACTGTGTCTGCTAAATCAGAAATAAAACTTCCTTTTAGTTTTCCTACTTCTGCATCTTGTGTGAATACAATAGCATTTTCGAGTGTTCCTAACTTTTCTTTTACATTTGGATTCAATACCCCTTGATTGGGAGTTCGTACTACCATGTCAGTATTTACATTTTCCCCTATTCCTAGAACAAGTGTTCCTGAGCGGTCTGCTGCTTCATTGCTTAAATAATTACCAACAACAACATCATAAGTAATATTAGCATTAAGGGGATTGATTAGACCATCAAGAGTAAAATAATTGCTAGGACTTCTTACATCTCCATTTAAATTATAAATAGCACTAGGTATTAAATTATTGAAAGTAATATATTTTGTAAAATCATTCTGTGTATTTCCATAATAAGCAATTGCTTTTTGTCCACCTGCTTTAATAGGAGTGAATATAACATCCATTTTACCAAGACTTCCTGTAATCATCCCATAAGGTTGAAGAGGGAATACAATATCTTGTAAAGGTGCTACAATATCTGCTAGAGTATCGCCTATAATTTGGGAAGATTGAATAGCAACATCTACAGCACCTGCTCCAATTCCTTTGATAGCAAATGTTACTTTATTCCCTAGAAATTTTATTTTTAGAGTAGGTGATTCAGTTCCATATGGGGCAATCACTTGATTAGCAGTTAATCCTTGTACGGCAACCCACTCTGCTGACTCTGGGTCTAGTAGAGGAGCATAAGGTACATTGTATTCTTCATTCATGAGTGGGTCACCTGTTGCTATTACTACTGGTACAGGATTTCCTTTTTGATTTAATTCATATTTTACAATGTGAATGACTGGGTTTAGTTCTTTATTATTATTTTTGGTGGTGACCACATACATATATTCACCAATGGCTTTCTTTCTTACTAAAAATTTCATACTTTGAAATGCTCGTGCTTGTGGCATTGCCGAACCTTGAAATTGAGCCATAGGGTCTTCTTCTTCATATGACCCAAATCTTTTTACACCTAGTACCATGTTATGAGCATTTGCCTTTCTAGGATAAGGTAATCCATTAAAAGCATCAACAGGTGCTTGTAAAAAATCAAAAGATATTTCACCAATATTATGAATTCCATTGGATTTTGCGGTAAATATTTTTTCATTAGTATATCCTTGTCCTAGTGCTTTTGTTATTGTCGACCCCACTATTGAAAGACCTGTATCACCTGAAAATGTATCAGGGTGAATAGGTTCACTAATAGCATTTCCCGCATTTAATGTAACTTTGAAATCAACTTGTTTTTTATCTAATGCTGTCATTGTCATTTCATTTGTAAACGCCCCCTGTAATGCAGGAGTACTTGTTAGATTTAAAAGTTTTACAATATCATCTGCTACTGCATCAATATCTCCATATTTTTTAGATGGAATATAATTTATGAGAGGGAAATGGGTTGGAAATAAAGGAGGAACAACCTCAGAATAATCATCTTTGTCGCTTCCATATAACATTCTTAGATTATAAATTGTTCCATATTCAGCAAGTCCATTAAAATCAAAGGTTGTTCGATTTTGTACATTAAATTGTGCTGAGTGTAGAGCAATTTCTGAATCTTTTGGAATGTTTAAAAGATTATTAAAATAATTACTAAATGAATGACCTCGCTGAAATGTCTGTTTTCCTTGAGAAACATTCTGTAGTCTTTCTTGGGAACTAGATACCTGAATTAGACTCATATATAAATAAGTTAGAAAATTATTGATTCTTTTTCTTCTAACCCTATAATATATGCCTCTTCCAAAAAAACATGCGACACTTGATATTGTTAAAAAAGTGAAAAGAGTAAAAGATGAATCGAATGTACTTGAACAAAAAGATTATATTCCTATGGTTCTTACTACACAGATGAAACTGGATAAAAAAAAGAAAATGAATTTGAGTATGAATCAAGTATTTGTAACAGACAGAAAAGATAAATTAACCCCTATAACAAAAACACCCCCATTAAAAAAAGATAATCTGAATGCTTATCAATACAAAGATAAACCTATTCAAATGGCATCTATAAATGACTTTAGACAATTAACTTAAAAACAATTCTCTCTATATGTTAGAATGGGGCAACATGAAGCGAATAAACGTTATCGCACAGTACACCGACTAAGTTATAATAAAGCATCTCTTAGACGATACCACTTTCGAAAAATTTGTAAAGAATTTCGAAACATTCTTATTGATGAACATTGCTAAATTATTATATATATTTATAAAATTATTTTTTGATTTTATAAATATTGAAAAACTTTATAACTTATATTTAAGGAAAACAATATAAAATTAAAATATTATACAATATATATAATGATTCTCAAAGAAGTGATTCGAAATGATGTCCTAAAAAAATTAATAAAATGTTTAGGACTTCGCAGAGATGAACGTTCGATGTTAATCAGATACCAGTCTATCATGAATGATAAATATGAAGCGGTTGTAAAATATGAACAAAAGTTAGATAATTTAGGAAGATTTTTTGCAGATAGAGGTCTGTCATTACAAACATTTTCAAAGAAAATTAGACACACACTTGTAGCAGATACCCATTTAGACATCGATATTACAAATTGTCATCCTGTTATACTGCTTCAATATTGTGATAACCATAATATTGATTGTGATTGTATCAGAGATTATGTAAACAACAGAGAAGAAAGATTACAAGAATTAATGAAAGTCTTTCATACAGACAGAAACACAGTAAAAGAACTCATGATTTCCCTTTTATATTTAGGGAAAGTTTCTGATTATGCAATTAAAAATGACCTACAAGGAGAAGCCAATACATTCCCTGCTTGGTTAGATACATTTGAGAAAGAAATGAAAAATATCTCAGGACGATTTCAACAAGAAAATTTAGATTTATATATGATGATTAAAGAACAAAATATCACAGGAAAAGATAGTCCTATTGCTACCACTATGTCTTATGTATTAGGTGATATTGAAAATAATATTATTCAACATACAGTTCAGTTTTTTAATAGAAATAAATATAAAGTAGATACTTTATGTTTTGATGGGATTTTAATTCGTAAAAAGGAAATACCTGATGACCTATTGAAAAATCTTTCTGATTATTGTTTTGAAAAGGAAAATTACAGAGTGCAATTTGAAGTAAAACCTATGACATTAGGATTAGACATTGATAAAGAAAACAAAATAAATGCTTATAGTATCAAACAAGATAACATGGATATGATACAAGTAGCAAATACCACTTGGATTGAAAAACCTGAACAATTACAAGTCCCTTCCTATGATAAACCTAACAAAGAACAACAAGAAGAAATTTCGAAGATTATGAAATATAATTCTACTTTATTATTCAATACAGAATATAATAACAAAGCAGAGAAATTTGAGCAATATCATGCTAAGGTTATGAACCCATCTTCTATTCTTGAAGTCGGTGAAGGTTCATTTCGATTAGTGAATTATAAAGATTTCAAAGACCATTATAATAATATTCTTATGAAAATGAGTGGAAAAACAAAAATAAAATTTGTTAATGAGTGGCTGGATGATATTAATATCAGAACCTATCAGCGTGTTGATTTCCTTCCTTATCCTAGAATTTGTCCTGATAGTGTTTTTAATACATTCACTGGACTCGAAGCAGAATTAAGAATAGCAACTGGTCAAGATATATCATGGTTTACATTTCATTTAAATCTTCTCTGTGGTAAAGAAGAAGAAGCAACCGAATATATGTTAAATTACCTCGCTCATATGATTCAAAAAACTGGGGAATTACCACGAGTTGCCTGTGTCTTTCGTTCAGTAGAAGGCGTGGGTAAAAATTCTTTTTTCGAATCTTTTTCGAATGAAGTTCTGGGTAGAAAATATAAATTGCAGACAGCAGAACCTGATGATGTGATTGGTAGATTTAATTTAAATCAAAATAAACTAATGGTCATTCTTGATGAAGCTCAGGGCAAAGATATGTTTATGAATTCTGAAAAGATTAAGAATTTAATTACTGCTGAGGAATTGAAATGGGAATCCAAAGGTGTTAATTCTGTTGTTCTTCAAAATATGGGAAGATACTTCTTTTTTTCGAATAATGATAATCCTGTTAAAATTTCTATGACAGACAGACGATTCATTATGTTCGAATGCTCCGCTGATAAAGCAAATGATACAACTTATTTTAATGATATGGTCAATAAATTTAAAAGCCAATCTCGTGATATTTATGACATGTTAATGAATCGTGATATTAGTCAATGGAATCCCATTCGTGACAGAGTGCAGACAAAAGTTTACAAGGAAGTTCAATCTGCTACCATCCCTGTTGTTTCACTTTTTCTTGAACATTTATATTATGAGAATAATCATAATAAATCTATGGGTAGTGATTCTTTGAAGGAAATTCGAGCAAATCAATTTCTTCTAAAATATAACAAATGGTTAAAAGATGGGGGTTATAAATTTGAAACCACACATCAAAAATTTGGAAGAGAAATTAAATCTTATCATGGCATTACAAAAAAAAGAGATATGTGTGGATGGACTTATGAATTCGATTATGAAATATTATTTAAATATTTGAAGAAAATGAACTATATTGAACTAGATGAAGATGATGATTTTGTTACTGTTCCCAGTGAATAAACTATTTAATAATATAATATTTTTATTACCATATATGGTAAGGCATAAAATATTATAAAAAAATCAATAATTATGTGATATACCTATCACGAATATTTATCAAATGAATGATATTTTCATATTTTCAATCAGTCATAGGATTATACATACATTTCCTTTCCTCCGTTCAATATTTTTCACACCATATAGCGTCTGTCCTTACTGTATATATATATATATATTAATAATATGTATAATATGTATAATAATATACATATTGTTATAATTTGAAAAATATATTTTTTAATTTATTTTTTTTATATAGGGGAAGTAAAAATCTGATAAACATATGTCATTACAACATAATCATACATACACATAATAGATATTGAAATAGAAAATTCAATAAATTATTTTTTGATGTTTTAATGAATTATTATTTTTTGATAGTTTAATAAATATTATTTTTTGATGTTTAATGACCCAGATGACCCTATATTGAAAGAAAAAAGTTTTTAGGTTAGAAAAAATAAAAGTTCATAATGAGGTAAATAAAATAATTATCTCCCAAGCAATTGGGATAAATAGCGTCATCATAGTCATTTAATTATAAGAAAATTAAGTCTTTTTCTAAATCCATTTTATAACAAAGCCAACACATATACATGGAACTGCATCTCGTGGGTTCACCTTCAGGGGTCAGGAATCCTTTATAGCAATCAGATATGATAACCTGAATATTTTTTTCTTTTAAAATTCTTTGAATTTTCACTTGTGCTATTTTTTGAAGAGGAATTAGTAAACTAAAGGGTTTATTGATTATAAATAAATGTGTCAATATATCAGCAATCTTTGAAAATGGGGGATTGGATATAATAAAATCTGTTGTAGAGAAATCTTCTGTAAAGAAATCTGAATCTTCATGTATAATATCTCTTCCTAATTCATTCCAATAAGTTTTGACTAATCCAGAGCCATAAAATGGGTCATTGACCTGAATATCTTTAGGAATAAATTTATCAATAATTTTTAAATAGTCAATATGTGTTTCCCACAAGTCCCCATGTCCTTGTTCTTTCTTCTTCCAAAATGTATTCATATATTATATAATTATTATATTTTCAATATATATTCGATAACTTAATTATTGAAACTTTAATTTATATCTATATTTATTTCAATTAGAAAAAGAGTAGTAATAGAGTATTAACAATACCATAGAGAGAGCATTCATAATAACTCTTAAATATTGTTGTGTCAATAAATTCATTAACTTATAATATATATAAATAAGTGTATAGAGATTCTGCGTTATTGTATGTAATGGATACCAATAATCTGAAAAAAGTTCTTCTTAAAAAATGTGTTGAAGAGGCATTTGATTATGCTAATAGTGGCCCTAATGAAGTCAATTGGTACGAAACTAATATGAAAAAAGAGTTCAAAGATGTATGTGATGCGGTACGAGAAAACCAAGAAGATGGTGATAATTATCAACTTATTCAATTAAAAACAGGAGTAGGGGGAGCAGCGGCACGAGCATATGCAGCGGTCTGTAAACTACTAGATGGTAAAACCTATTATGAAAATCAAGATGAAAATAATGACGGAGAACATAATCGTAGAGGGCGATTTTATCTTCTTTCTGAAATGGTTGAACCTGTATTTTGTCCTCTGATTTATCACATGATTCGTGACCCTAAACAAATTATGACAACAAAAACTGATTTTGATAAAATTCATGAACAATTTGTAATTCATAAACTATATGAACATCAAGAAGAAAGTTGCGATGCGATTGATGAAGATATCATTAGTAGTGTAGAATGTGAAGTAAATCGTGATATTTCTGATATGAAATATGAAATTGTTCAGGAAGTCTATGAAGAACTTCCAGCATATCAAAAAGTAATTTATAATTTTGAACATCTAGTTGATGAAGAGATGGAAGAAGAAGGTGAAGTTATTTTTAGTGAAACATTTACAGACAAATATGGAAATGAATGTAAAGGAGAAATTGTGAAAGTCAAACATCGGTGTCAATGTGAATATGAAAAGATTTTAACACCCATCGAGCTCCGTGAAAAAATTATTGGTAAAAAAAGAAAACATAAATAAAATATTGTTGTATATATATATGTTTTTTTATCATTACTGTGATTTATGTAATATACAACTAGAAGATAAAAATGATTATGTATGTAAAACATGTTTTGAAGTATTAATGCAAGAATGCTTCCCAAAACCTGATGAAGAAGAATCTGAGGAAGAAGAAGAGAAAGAAGAACGAGATAAAAAAAAGAGAAAAACTACTGATGATATACAGGTGTTTATGGATACCAAAGAATACGCAGAATGGTTAAGAAAAGATGCTTATTAATTTATGAAAAAATTGAAAATTATTAATCAAGATGAACTTAAAGATTGGGCTAAAGAAATTTTTCAAAAAAACTCTTTTAATATGGTCGATGTTTCATCTAAAAAAGAAACATTTAGGAGAGCCTTAGCGTCAGGAAAGATTCATGTTGGAAAAGAAGTTTTTGGTCTTATTAGAAATAAAAAAATGCCTAAAGGAGATCCAATTTCTTTAGCTGAAGTATCAGCCGTTCTAGGAGTAAAAAAAACAAGTGAGCTAATTCCTTTATGTCACCCACTTCCAATTGATCACACTGCAACAAAAATTATTATGAATGAAGTTGATAGTTCATTGGAAGTTTTTTGTGTTGTTTCAGCAGTAGCTAAAACAGGTGTAGAAA
>Ga0181403_1000331_pt1 | contig 11388 bp, 12 predicted proteins | sample 26SPOviralmetaG_FD_130132 | JGI IMG/M metagenome (GOLD analysis project Ga0181403, IMG submission 130132) | Marine viral communities from the oligotrophic San Pedro Time Series (SPOT) site, San Pedro Channel, CA, USA - 26 SPOT_SRF_2011-09-28 | ecosystem: Environmental > Aquatic > Marine > Strait...
GTATGTTGTGTCATCTGATCTCCTGATTTCAATGTTTAAATCATCCGCAGTTATTTCCATTTGGTAGCTTTTAGGCATCCAAGTTACAGGTAGGAAATCATCTGGGTAGGTAGGGGTGGTTGAGTGTCCCTCTTCGTTAACAGCGCCAACGATCAACCCGTTGCCGGCAAATATTTTGTTGTCGACACTAAAGAACCGTTGTTCTTCAACGAGCAATCCTTCGTCGTCAATGAACAGATCAGTGTCCGCACTTAATGAATGCACATCAAAAGTAGCACACTCCAATAAATCATAAATGGTAGCTAGCTCTAGCTTGTCGCCAGGCAAATCTACAACTCTAATTTCCTCTTTGTGAGGATCAATAACAAAACAATATTTAACTTCATTCATGCACAACTCCTATTTATTTGCAAAAAAATACGGTAGTTTTGCGGATAACTACCAACCGTTTTCTCCAGGGAGAAGAAATTAAGCGTCTCTTGATTCATACCAAGCGTCATCAAGTTGATCTTGTCTGCCACTTTTTATTTCACTGATTTCAGTGTCTAAATTATTACAAGCAGATTTAACACCTGAAAGCATAGCATGGTATAACCTACGCTCTTCTGAAGTAGTCATGCTGTCGTAATAGTTATAAAACTCAGTATCAATATCTCCTTTTAAACGCTTAATGATTGCATGAGCGTCGTGTAAATTAGAGCGTGGTATTTCAGAATCATTAATTTGATTGGTTTGACGCAAATTGTTTTCACCAATTAAACGCTGAAAGTTATCTTTTAAATGAGATAATTCATGAACTAAAATATCAACTCGATTAACTTCGTAATCTAAGTCTTCTTTTAGTCTTCTATTACTGCGTAAAACTACGCTAAAGCGTTCGTTTACATACTCTATTTTTTTAGATAAAGCGTCAGTTTTAGATATAAGGGCGCTCTTGACTCTGTCTTTGACTGAGTAGTATTTTGACGTAATGTCCATAATTTCCTCCTATAGAAATTAATTGCTCCCCTGTTATTTTTACTTCTTGCCTAGCACAGGGGAGCGTTGTTAACTAGGGTAGAAAGTGTAAGGCTTTTCATCCCTACATGGCTGTTAGGTCAGCAACCTTCACGTGGTTAACGATTCACGGACAACGGGCGACATAAAGGGGTCATCGGTTTAAGCCTAGCCCTTTATATCCCATTAATAGTGGTGCAGAACTTTCTGATTCGTTCAACCACCACTATATTATTACATAGAAGCCAATGTACCTTGGACATACTCTGCATTAGCCTCATTTAGTTTGCCAGATACTCTAGCACTAGAATCAGCATGCTTGTCAAAAGTCCATTGAGCTAAGCCTTGCAAATGACGTTGCACTGCAGATCTAACATTTTTAGGTGTTATCACTGCATTTTTAAGCTTGAACTCATCAGATAATATCGCAAGGACATCTCTGACTAGTCTAGCTTTACGGCCCATGCCAAATGCATTGTCTTCACGCGTAACTAACCAGTCAGGCATTTCCTGATCACTGAATCTAGATACATCGTTACCAAATTCTACAAGAGCAGTAAGATACTTACCCCAAGTAGCATTTGCAAACATCATGAAGTTGAAGCCAGTGTCACCAGCCTCATACGCAAGCAATGGTCGATACGCATCCACTAATGCTTTGACATCAGCGTCATACTCTTTAGCAAGCTTTTCACTTGCTGTTTTATCATTACCAAAGAATGGTGCAGTATCAATCTTTTTAGGAAACATATCCATAATGGCATTTACATGTGCAATGCTTGGGATAGGCTTACCGTTGCCATCAAGATCATACTTGTCAAAATACCATAAAGGCATTTTAACTGGATCCTGTTTGGCTCTTTCTTCAGAACCTACTGGATCACCATTGGTATCAGGAGAAGCGTCGTCTAAAGTAGACTCCGTTTTGTACTCCATTGGTGAAGCTTCACCGATATCGTCTGGATCGACGAAAGTTTGATTAGTTCTTTTACTCATATTGACCTCCTGTGGCGTGAGAGTAATTAATATTATCTACTAGGTTTGATTTACTAGTAGGATTACGATTAATAACTAGTAGTTTTAAACTTGAGATAGTCTCAGGTTCAGCTCTGTAGTTATTAGCTTGTTGACGAATAGATTCATCAATAGTTATTTCATTCATATAAACTCCTATATTTATTAGAATGGTTAGTAAAATGCACAAGCCCCAAGTAGTGGAGCTTATGCGGTTAAATGATTTAAAGCTAATTTGAAACTAGGTAGTAACAAATACTTAATAAAGCCTTAAATCAAAAGAGTTAAAAAGCCCAATAGTTAATTAGAGCTTTTAAAGTTTTATGGTCATAAGCTTGAAGTGCTGTTCTTAATCTATGCACTAATACTTTAGCCTCTTTTATTTCATTTGAGCTAAGATACATAGAATCCCATAGAAGATTCTCTTGTTTTTGTAGTAAGTCATAAGCTTTTGTTCGTACATCAAAAACAATATCTTTTGCAACTGCTTGTTGTTGTTGCTTTAATTCTGTTTCAAAGATTTTCTTTCTTAAGCCCGTTACTTCAGTTGGTTTATTCATGGCAGACTCCTAAAGCTTGGTTATTTGTCTTTCAGTTAGTTGTATGTCAAGTGCAATGCAGTCTGCGCATAACTCGACCATCAATCCGCCGTGGCCGTCTTCACATGCGACTGAGCCATCAGCCAACACCCACGCATCACATGAAAAATCAACTTGTTCTAACTCATGCACTGTGCCTTTGAATCGAACATCAGGAACATGTTTGTCGCATACTGGACAGTGTTCGCTTTGTTCCATTGGACTACGAAAAACAGCCATTTTGTCGTGTAAACTAAGTTTGTTGTAATAATTAGTCATATATTCTCCTGAATAAAAAATTAAGATCATAAAGAGATAGAGATCAGAAACCACCCAAGCTTGGGTTTAAGAGAAAGCTGGTTATTTAACAGAGCTAAAAGAACCAAGAAGCCAGACCGAAGCCCAGTGGTTTCTGTCTTTAAACGAATGTTCCACGTGTTCCACAATGTTCCACGTAAAATGGGCCTCGTGGAACACGCGAAAGGTGCTTGGTTACAGGATAAATGAGAAATGTTCCATGTGTTCCAGTACTTTTTGGTTAACAAAATATCAATAACAACGAACAACGGTCGACGGTCAGTCTTACGCAAGTTCTGTTTTTGACGGAACATTGGAACATTTCAGTGCTAGCACACGTTGAACGCGCATGGTTGCAACTGAAACTGTGTTCCACATACTTGTTCCACAAGGTGATTTTTGCGTGGAACATGTGGAACATTTTCTCACCGTGGTGCAAGCACCGTCCACATCACTACGTGATGATAGTAGTAGGGCACACGTTGAACGAAGCATTCAATAAAAAAAGCCGACGCGCTTCGCGTCGACATTTGCTTTAAGGGGGGTATGGGGGGAATCCCCCCATACGATGTGAATGCTTGATTAAGCTTTGGTGAAAAAATAGATGCCAGCTATCAGGGCGATAACTGAAACTGTCCATGAAATGATCATCATGGATAAGGCGATACATGCTAAGGTGTAGAGCATAATATTCTCCGTTTGTAATGGGGATGTCTCCCCTGTTGCTTAAGCCTATTGATTTTATCTAAGGCTAGTTCTAATGTTCGGTAGCTAGCGACAACTCGCTGTCTTCCGCAGTAGTAGTTATATGAATATACATCATACATATAAGTGATAGTAGTATTCCCAATAGCGTGGGGGACCGAAGCCCCCCAAGGTTTATATTCAAGCATTGTCAATATCTTGCGATTTAGACTTTGCAGGTAACGAACGCTGTGATCTATAACCTTCTTTGGTAAGTTCGGTTAATTTATCGACAGCGGTATGAGCACCGCCAAGCAGTTTGCCAGTACCGATGATAGTAAGGCTAGCTGTTTTGCCAAGTAGACTAAAAGTATCGCGGGCGATTCTTAAAGCTGTGGGTTTATCTAGCTGGCTCATTTGAAATCCATCGCTTTCTGCTCATTAGCAGATGTTGAAGATTCCTTTTTCTCAGGAACTTTGACATAGCCAACTAATTCGTTGGGTGCAAAGGCTCTACGCGTTGCGTCATTCTTTTGAGTTTTGCCGTTAAAGCAGTTTGTATACTCTTGAGAATATTCAACGAGTTTCACTTGAGGATGGATGTCCCCGCTTAGCGATATACCGCCAGTCTCTACCATTGATGATAGTTTAGCGAAGAACGCTGGGTCATCATCGTTGAAGTAAATGCTAACGCTAAGATACTCAGGAGCTGGTTGCCAGCCGTTAAGAGTATGTTGCTTAAGGCCCAGTTTTAGGTCAGGGCGTCGACCTTGTTTTGATTCAGACATAATGTCTCCTGCTCGATGAGCTAAAGATAGAGAAGAATTAAGTTTCTAATCTATATAAATCATAAAGAGATAGAGATCAGGTCCGACCCTGGAGGAGCTGAATTTTCTGAGACAAGGTTCCAAAGCTCTAAAAGTTAAACGCTGGATGTAGAAATCGGGATCGGGGGATAACCTCTTTGAATGCACAACGAGGAGAAGAGGAGAACGTGATATGGTATAGTTTTTTTATTAAAAAATTTTCACAAAAAAATTATGGCAGATAAAATATGTGATAGGTGTGAAAAGAGTCTACCTAAAAAAGACTTTGAGAATCATCGAAGGGTGTGTAGAGCTTGTGCTTTGTCACTTACTAATATTGCCAAAAGTTCAAGCCCCTATAAATATTTAAAAAATTTATGGAACCAACTTAAGTACTCAAGAGAAAAGGAAGAAGGCATGTTATTTGAAATAACTCCAGAACAACTTAATGATTTATGGGACAAACAAGACGGCCGTTGTGCGTTGTCCGGGATCATCATGACGTGGCACAAGGGTGGAGAAAAACGAAATACTAATGTTTCAATTGACAGAATTGACCCCAACATCGAATACATGATAACCAACATTCAACTCGTTTGTTGGCGTGTTAACTTAATTAAGCATACAATGACAGAAGATGAATTATATTGGTGGTGTAAAAATATAGTTACACACAAGGAAAATTTTTAATATAATCTTTCAGCATGCGATTACTAGACGAAGATAGACCCACAGATATGACCGAACAAGATAGAACTGAGTTACAATCTCACCTGCCTTATGCCGGTTTACAACTTAACGAGCTTTCGGTTCAGGAAGAGCGGCTGGTTTTGTTTCATCTAAGGGGAATGAGCAAAGCAGCCGCCGGACGTGCTGCGGGGTACAAGGACATGGACCGTGTTTATCAAATATTCAAAACCCCCAAAATGCAAAAAGCTCTAACCTATCTACGTAATGAAATGCGCGAAGAGGTAAAGTTCGATAAGAACACAGCAACTGGCATGTACTTAGAAGCTCATTCAAAAGCAGCCAACTCGACGGAAGAAAAGAACGTCGTTGATTCGTTGTGCAAGCTCCACGGTCTACACATTCCTGAACAAGCAACCATGATTAATATAAATGTAGAGAAAGTAGAACAGTTAGAAAAATTAACTGATGCGCAACTTTTGAAACTTGCCGGTAACGATACGAACTACTTAGAGCCAGATGGAAGTAACGAAGACTGAATGTAAAAGATGTCGCGGGCTCTATCCGGAGAACTTAGTTCTTATTGACGAAATTTGCGTATACTGTCGAGCTGACGAAGTTGAAGCAATACCCGAGCCCCAAAAACTGATTGATCAGAAGTCAAAAAAAGCAGAACTTTCTGCTCAAGCAAAAGCAGAACAAGAATTAGCGAAAAGAGTCTTAGCACGTAAAAGATTACTCCCATTTGTTGAACGATTTAATACAGACTATCAAGCAGGTTGGGTACACAAAGATATTTGTCAACGACTAGAGAAATTTAGCGAACAGGTTGCGAATAAAGAATCACCAAGACTGATGCTCTTTATGCCGCCTCGACATGGTAAATCTACGTTAGCTAGTATTGCTTTCCCTGCCTGGCACTTGGGCCGGCATCCCGAGCATGAGTTTATAAGTTGTTCTTATTCAGGCTCTTTGGCTATGAACTTTTCACGAAAAGTACGTCAACTGCTTAGAGAACCAGTATACAAAAATGTGTTTGAAAAATCTAGACTAGATAAAGATTCTCAGTCAGTAGAATCATGGCAAACAACTCAAGGCGGCGGTTATGTCGCAGCGGGTGTTGGTGGTGGTATTACTGGTAAAGGTGCGCACGTAATGGTGATCGATGATCCAGTAAAAAACAGAGAAGATGCAGAATCTGATAATAACAGAGATGCAACCTGGGATTGGTATACATCCACAGCTTATACAAGGTTATCCCCAGGTGGAGGCATACTTGTAATTCTTACGCGTTGGCACGACGACGACCTGGCCGGTCGCTTGTTGACCCAAGCAGAAGAAGGCGCAGACGAATGGGAAGTCATTCGCTACCCAGCCATTGCAGAAGAAGACGAAAGTTTTAGAAAAACAGGTGAAAGTTTACACCCGGAGAGATATAATGTAGACGCTCTCGAGCAGATAAGGAAAGCCATCGGCCCGCGCGATTGGTCTGCTCTATACCAACAGAATCCAGTATCTGACGAAGGCGATTACTTTAACCGCGACATGATCGCATATTATGACTTCGATGAAATCGATACTTCAAAACTTCGTTACTACTGCGCGTGGGATCTTGCGATCGGACAGCGTGACCGGAACGATTACTCAGTTGGTATTGTTGTCGGTGTCGATGAATACGATAATTTATTTGTTGTTGACGTCGTTCGCGGTAAGTACGATGGCTTTGAATTAGTAGAACAAATTTTAGACTTGTACGAACTATGGCGTCCGGGTATAGTGGGAATAGAAAGAGGTCATATTGAAATGGCCCTGGGGCCGTTTCTAGAAAAAAGAACAAGGGAACGGGGCCTATCTGAAGCTTACTTTAAAGACTTAAAAGTTGGTAGGAGAGATAAGGAGTTACGTGCACGGGCAATCCAGGGTAGAATGCAACAAGGTATGGTATACTTTCCACAAGATGCTGTTTGGACTGGACCGATGGTTGCAGAACTATTACGTTTTCCAAATGGTACACACGACGACCAGGTAGATGCCTTGGCGTGGATCGGTTTAATGATGACAGAATTTGCTACATTTTTTGAAAGACCTGAGCATGTTCCGTCGTGGAGAGATGGATTAAAACATTTAGTAAAAGATGGCAAACGTAAATCATCAATGAGCGCTTAATGGCAGAGTACAAAAATAAAAAAAAGAAGCTAAGTGAAGCTGAATCCTTAACCCTTGCAAAACGTCAATGGGAGTGTTACACACGAGCACGCGACAGCGGCCATGAAGAATATATTGATACAGCAAAAAAATGTGATGCCTTTTATAGAGGGGAACAATGGGACGAAGCTGACATAGCAGCGCTTGACGATCAGGGTCGACCAGCATTAACAATCAACACAATTTTACCTACAGTTAACACAGTTCTTGGCGAACAAAGTACGCGAAGAGCAGATGTACAATTTAAACCTCGTGGTTCTGGTGTCCAGGAAATTTCCGATACCTTAACAAAACTGTACATGCAAATTTCTGATAATAATAAATTAGAATGGGTAGAGAGCCAGGTTTTTGCTGACGGCTTAATTCAAGACCGGGGTTGGTTTGATGTCCGTATAGATTTCTCTGATCATGTAAAAGGTGAAGTTAGAATTACACAAAAAGATCCCCTAGATATTTTAATTGACCCAGATGCTAAAGAATATGATCCAAAAACTTGGAATGAAATTTTTGAAAGCAAGTGGATGAGCCTAGAAGAAATAGAAGAAACTTATGGGCAAGACAAAGCAGATAAGTTGCGTATGATTGCTGAAGTAGGTTCTACACTTGGTGCAGATTCTATGGAGTTTGAAGACGAAACTTACGGAGATACAAAAGGGGACTATGAAGGTTCTACTAATGATTATCCAAATAATCCAGAGGAAGCTAGAGCTTTACGGTCAATTAGAGTTATAGAAAGACAGCATTATAAATTAAAAAAATGTATGTTTTATGTTGACCCAGTAACAGGCGATAAAAGACATGTTCCTTATAACTGGGGAGAACGCAAAAAGAAAAAATTTGCAGATGATTATGGTTTATATATAACAGAAAAAATGGTTAAAAAAGTCCGTTGGACAGTAACTGCTGACACTGTTGTATTGCACGATGACTGGTCTCCCTATGACCATTTTACTTTAGTGCCTTATTTTCCATATTTTAGAAGAGGTAAGCCTTTTGGAATGGTTAGAAATTTAATTTCACCACAAGAACAATTAAACAAAATTTCATCACAAGAACTGCATATAGTTAACACAACTGCTAATAGTGGTTGGATTGTAGAGTCCGGTTCTTTAACCGGAATGAATGCGGATGATTTAGAAGAACACGGTGCGGAAACTGGTTTAGTACTCGAGTTTAATCGCGGTAGTACTCCCCCTGGTAAAATACCGCCAAACCAGATTCCCACCGGTCTAGATAGAATTGCACAAAAAGCTGCCGCTAACATAAAACAAATAAGTGGCATAAGTGATGCAATGTTAGGTACAGATGGGGCAGAAGTGTCTGGAATTGCTATTCAACAAAAACAAACTCGTGGCGCGTTAATGATACAAGTGCCATTAGATAACTTACGAAAGACTCGTCAGTATTTAGCAGAAAGAATTTTAAACTTAGTACAATCTTATTATACAGAAGAAAGGGTTATACAAATCACTGATGAAAATAACCCAATGAAACCAAAACAACCTATGGTTGTAAATCAAGTAACACCAGAAGGCCAAATTATTAATAATTTGACTCTAGGTGAATATGATGTAGTTATAGGAGATGCTCCTTCAAGAGATACTTTTGAAGAAACACAATTTGCTGAGTCTATAGAACTTAGAAAGGTTGGAGTGCCAATTCCAAATGATTTAATTGTTGAATACTCACACTTAGCACGTAAAGGTGAAATTGCAGAAAGAATTAGAATAGCAGAGGGTATGAACCCTCCAACTGAAGCTGAAATGCAGATACAACAATTCCAGCAAGAAGCTGCAATTAGAGCAACACAACTTGAAATTGCTAAGCTAGAAGCAGAAGTACAAAGGTTAAATTCTGAGGCACAGCTAAATATGGCTAAAACTCAATCCACTTCAAGTGATCCACAAATTAGAGTTGCGGATCTACAAAGCAAACTTCAAATGAAGAAAGAAGAGCTCGACTTACGTGAAAGGTTGTCAGGGATGACTAATCAAATAAGAAGTGAGCAAACACAAACAGCAGCGGCTGCAAAAATTGCAACCGCCGCCATGAAACCTACAGGAGGTAAATAAAATGGCTAAAAGTAAAAAACAAGATAACGCAGAAGCAAAAGAAGATATTGTAATGGAAGTTATGCCAGGGGCAGATGGAATTTCTGAAGATGAAGCAAAACCATTTGAAGTAGATTTAAATTTTGAAGAAGATGCTCCAGAGGAGGAAGCAGAAAATGAAGAAGTCGAACAGGAAGTTGACGCCGCTCCAGAAGAAGAAGTTGTTGCGGAAGAACCAGAACCAGAAGTTGCGGAAGAAGAAACAGTTGAACCAGAAGCAGTTAGCGAAGAGGGAGTGGATGAAAACAGCGAGCCAGCTTCACAACCAGATATTCCAGCAGTTGAAGGAAGCGAGCAAAGCCTTGACGGACAAGATAAAGTAAAAGCACCTATGGTGCCTAAGTCTAGGCTTGATGAAGTGTTAGCAAAAAACAAAGCTATGCAAAAACAGCTAGCAGAAGCTGCTGCAGCTGAAAAAGCCGCCGCAGAAAACGCTCCAGAGTATGATTTTGATGCAAAAGAAGTTGAATATCAGGATTTAGTGCTTAATGGAGAGACTGAAAAGGCCGTAGAGTTAAGAAATCAGATAAGACAAGCTGAAAAAGACCAATTTATGTTTGAAGTACAAGCAAAAATGGGTCAAACAGTGCAACAAAGTCAAGAAATGACTGAATTACAAGCAAAAGCGGCTGAAATTGAGGCTACTTACCCTATGTTAAGTGAAAATGACCCCTCTTTTGATGCTAATTTGCAAGCAGAGGTAGTTGAATTGCGAGATGCTTTTATGTCTCAGGGTTATTCACCTGCAGATGCGTTAGGAAAAGCTACTCAATATACAATTGCAGCTCAAAAACCAGAATTATTGAATCCGGCAGTTGAAAACCCAACTAAAAAAATAGATACAGCAGTCCAAGAAAGGCAACAAGTGGCTAATGTAACTAAAAAATTAAAAGCTGCTGATGCTCAACCCCCTGCAATGAAAGGTGAGAGTAAAACAGAAAAGAAAATAGATTTATCATTGTTATCAAGTGAGGAGTTTGATGCTCTTCCAGCCGAGACATTGCGCAGAATGCGTGGTGACTTTGGCTAAGGCTTGGTATAAGATATAAGAATTCGGTACTAATACGATAATTAGTGTGGGTCGTTCCACTAACAAACGTTTTCGCCTGTCACGGCGTAAAACTGATCGAGGTCATGTTCGTAAAACTATGAAAGCGTCTCCCCAACGAAAAAGGGTATACGGGTAAATAGCCGCTCCAATAAGTTGGCTAGGTATTATTTTTTTTGGAGGATAGCCCAATGGCTAACACAAACTTTAGCGCGTTGACCAGCGAACAATTAACTATCTGGTCACGTGATTTTTGGCGTGTCGCTAGGAACATGTCCTTCATTAACCAATTCGCAGGTAGCGGATCTAATGCTATGGTTCAGAGAATATCTGAACTTACTCAATCAGAAAAAGGAGCTAGAGCTGTATTAACACTTTTAGCTGACATGACTGGTGACGGTATCGTTGGAGACAACACCTTAGAGGGTAATGAAGAGACCTTAAGAGCCTACGACATTGTTGTACAACTCGATCAATTGAGATTTGCTAATAGACTTTCTGGTAGATTAGCTGATCAAAAATCAGTTGTTAATTTCCGTGAGAACTCACGTGATGCACTTGCTTACGCAATGGCAGATCGTATTGACCAATTAGCGTTCTTAACGCTTTCTGGTATTTCTTACACAATCAAAAACAGTGGTGCTTTGAGACCTGTTCTGACTTCAGGACAAAATCTTGGCGACATGACTTTTGGTTCAGATGTAACAGCTCCAACTTCTAACAGACATAGAAGATGGGATGCTACTAGTAAACTTGTTGCTGGTGATGTAACTGCAGTTGCAGCTGCTGACACCATTACTTATGAGTGTATTGTTGCTCTTAAAGCTTATGCTAAAGACAACTACATCCGTGGAGTAAGAGGCGCAGGTGGAGATGAGGTATATCATTTATTTGTATCACCTCAAGTAATGGCTGACCTTAAACTTGATTCAGATTTCTTGGCTAACGTCAGAAATGCTGGA
>Ga0181403_1000333_pt1 | contig 11377 bp, 8 predicted proteins | sample 26SPOviralmetaG_FD_130132 | JGI IMG/M metagenome (GOLD analysis project Ga0181403, IMG submission 130132) | Marine viral communities from the oligotrophic San Pedro Time Series (SPOT) site, San Pedro Channel, CA, USA - 26 SPOT_SRF_2011-09-28 | ecosystem: Environmental > Aquatic > Marine > Strait...
AGACCACAGACTTTGAAGCCAAGGATTCGTTACCCTCTGGGGACAGCGGCAAGATTATTAAGGGCGCTGAATTTGAAACAGAGTTCGATGCTATCTCTACAGCAGTAGCGACCAAAGCTGATGCCGCAGGTGCCACACTTACTGGCACAACTTCTTTTGAAAATCTTTCTGATGGGACTATCACAGTCACTGCGTTTGTCGATGAAGACAACATGGCGTCTGACAGTGCAACACTAGTTCCTACACAGCAGTCCGTAAAAGCTTACGTTGACTCACAGGTCACTGCACAAGACCTAGACTTTCAAGCTGACTCAGGCGGTGCGTTAAGCATTGATCTAGACTCTGAGGCGCTAACACTAACAGGCGGCACAGGTATTGATACCTCTGGTGCGCTGAATGAAGTTACCTTTGCTATCGACTCTACGGTAACAACTCTTACTGGTACTCAGACACTTACTAACAAGACTCTTACTGCTCCGACTATTTCTGGCAATCTGACTACAGATGGAAACATTGATGGCCGTGATGTAGCCACTGACGGTGCTAAGCTGGACGGCATTGAGTCCGGTGCTACTGCTGACCAAACAGCCGCAGAGATTCGCACACTGGTTGACTCTGCTACTGACTCTAATGTCTTTACTGACGCAGACCATACGAAGCTAGACGGTATCGAAGCTAGTGCTACAGCAGATCAAACAGATGCTGAGATTAGAGCCGCAGTAGAAGCCGCTACGGATTCCAATGTATTCACCGATGCTGACCATACTAAGCTTGATGGTATTGAAGCCTCAGCAGACGTAACGGACACAACTAATGTTACAGCCGCTGGTGCCTTGATGGACTCAGAGGTTACTAACCTTGCACAGGTTAAGGCGTTTGACTCTGCTGACTACGCTACTGCCGCACAAGGCTCTACTGCTGACTCTGCATTGCAGAACGTAGTAGAAGACACTACGCCACAGCTGGGTGGCGATCTTGCGTCTAACGGCAATGACATTCTGTTTGCTGATGGTGACAAGGCTATCTTCGGTGCTAGCGGTGATCTACAGATTTATCACGATGGCTCTAATAGTTATATAAAAGATTTAGGGACTGGGGATTTATTATTAAGCGGTAATACTGGTGTTCAAATACAGTCAGATGCTGGCGAAAACATGATTACAACTGCGGCTAATGGTGCAGTTTCATTGTTTTACGATGCTTCAGCCAAACTAGCCACCACCTCCACAGGTATCGACGTTACGGGTACTTTGGTCAGCGATGGTTTGACTGTTGAGGCTAATACGGCAACGTTTTCCGCAGGAACAAGCGGAGACATGGAGCTTGTTATTCAAGCAGATACAGACAACAACGATGAAGGCGATAGTCCCAGTTTAGTTTTTAAGCAAGACGGTGGTAATACCGTAGGTCGCATAGGTCTTATTGGAAATGCTAATGACGTTTTTACAGGGTCAGCGGCTAATGCGCTTTATATTGGCAACAACGAAGTTGCAAATGTACAGATCTACACTGACTTAAAAGAGCGCTTAAGAATAGGAACTGGTGGCGACATTAGCTTCTACGAAGACACTGGCACGACTGCGAAGTTCTTCTGGGATGCGTCTGCGGAGTCTTTAACACTAACTGGCGGTGGTCTATCTATGGACGTAACCGCTGGGACTGTGCCAATAGACATTGATACCAACATTAGCTCTACAGAAGGCTCTGTAGATATTTTGAAAGCTAAGACAATTAATAATTATTACTCAGGCGTTACTTTAGTCCGTGAAGGCTCTACGAATACAGGGTTAGCATTCAAGACCACTGGTTCTGGTACTTATGATACACGCATGACCATCGACGCAAGCGGCAACGTCGGTATTGGTACCAGCAGTCCGTCTGAAGAACTTGAAATTTCTGCCGCTATTCCTACGATTCGCCTTACCGACACTGACGATTCGTCATACGCCAACATTTTTTACAATTCGCCTAATTTAATTTTAGACAGCGATGCAGGAAACAGCGACGGCAGTAGCAATATTCAATTTAGGGTTGATGGCACCGAAGCCATGCGCATCGACTCAGCAGGCTTAATACAAGCTGTCAGCAGTATTACTTCAGACCCTACAAACACAAACGCGTACTTTTATAACAAGTCTGGTGTTGGCCCTACATTAAGCGGCTATAGATTTAGTATACGAACAGGCGCTACTCCTGACGAAAGTTTAAGGGTAGACGAAAGCGGCAACTTGTTGGTTGGGAATACAAACACCCTGCCTCAAACTCTTACATCTGGCGGTGGCTTCTGTTATGCACCTGATAGCTCTTTGCGTATCGCAAGACAAAGTGATGGCACAGGTCAACCTATAGTTGATTTAAATAACACAGGTTCTGATGATGAGCTAATCAGATTCCGCAAAGACGGCTTAACAGTCGGTAGTATTGCAACTAACTCAAGTCGTTTTGAATTAGACGGCTCTGGTAATCCTGTTCGCATGAAGGCAGGAACGTCAAATATTCAAGTCAACAACAATACACACATTAGCTTTGATATTGCTGGTGGTGAAGCCGCTAGGTTTGATGCTTCTGCCAGCTTGTTGGTTGGGACTACGTTAGAATCAACATGGGAGTCAGCTAAAGGATTTAGAGCAAGAAACTCAGGCTCTACAACTATAACTCGTGATGGCAATCCGCCACTTTATGTAAACAGACTTAGCTCAAACGGGGCACTCTTGCAGTTCCAAAGAGGAACGTCTGTAGTCGGTAGTATTCAATCTCGTGCTGGCACTGTTACTACGATGGTATTTGACCCACGTAGCAACGGCTCAGGAATTAGCGGCACAACAAACGGTTTGTTACCAACAAACGAAGCAGGCACTCCAACTAACGATCATGTTGATTTAGGCTCAGATACTAATAAATTCAAAGACCTTTACCTGTCAGGCGATGTGATTGCAAGTGGAACACCTAGCAGTTCTGTTGTAGGTGTTCGTATTAACAATAGCGGTAACAATTTTGACTTAATTAATACAAGTTGCGGCTCTGCGACAACTACAAAAACACACATTTTATTTACAAACGGTAATGGAAATGTAGGCTCTATACAAACAAGTGGCTCTGCTACTTCTTTTAACACCTCGTCTGACTACCGTCTTAAAGAAAACGTAGTAGCAATGTCAGGGGCTACCGAAAGACTCAAGCAGTTAGCACCTAAGCGATTTAACTTTATTGCAGACGCTGACGTAACTGTTGATGGCTTCCTAGCACACGAGGTGCAGTCTGTTGTACCAGAAGCAATTACAGGAACGCACAACGAAGTTGATGACGACGGTAACCCTGTGTATCAAGGCATTGACCAAAGCAAACTTGTGCCGCTACTCGTGGCAACAATCCAAGAACTTGAGGCACGTATTGCCGCACTTGAATCTAACTAAGGAGCTAACTAATGGCTACATGGACTATCGCAAACCTTGAGCGTAACTTGTCAGACGGCGGTGTAACCGTTGCACACTGGCGTGTTACTGAAGAAGAAACCGTGGGTACTGGCGACGACGCTGTGACTTACACAGCTTCTAGCTACGGCACTGTAGGCTTTACACCTGACGCTGATGCTGACGGCTTTGTTGCTTACGACAGCCTGACAGAAGAAGTTGTTATGGGCTGGGTACACGCAGAGGTAGACCAAGACGCTACTGAAGCGGCACTGACGGCTAACATCGAAGCGCAGAAGAATCCTGTATCTGGATCAGGAATGCCTTGGTAAACCATGCGTTTACTTGTTCTTTTTCTTGCGGTTCTGCCGTTATGCGCCTTTGCGCAAATGCCGATAGAAACGCAGGATACAGAGCCTGGACAAACTGAAGGGTTATCAAACATTGAAGGTGACCTTAATACGATAAACAGCAACAACGGCGAAACGGTAATTAATCAAGGAGCCGGAGCAGGTAGGCAGATGCCAGCCAGTAGTGCGATAAGCCCAAGCCTTATGAGTAACGGGCAACAGTCGTGCTTAAAGTCAATCTCAGGCGGTGTGCAGATGATTGGCTTTGGGTTGTCATCAGGTAAATACCTGCAAGATGAGGAGTGCAACAGAAGGTTAAATGCGATAACGCTATCTAACATGGGTATGAAGGTAGCGAGCGTAAGCCTAATGTGTCAGAACGCGCAGGTATGGAGAGCGATGTTTATGTCTGCTACGCCATGCCCAATTATTAAAGGGGGAAAGTTATTAGTTGGTAAAAGAGCGTTGTTAGAGGTTAAGTCAAATCCTACGTTATGGATTCCTGACTACAAAGACAACCTAGCGTTTTATGACCAACTACTAACGGGAGATACCAATGGTGAAACTGAAGAGTCTGGCAGTATTAGTGATCGCTTCCGCACCAGTAAGCGCGAATGAGATTGACAGCTTAGTTAATAGCTCTCAAGCCTTGCGGGATACGTTTAAATACGGCATCCAAGCTATTGGTGGTATGTGGGAATATGCTGATGTTGGCGGGATTGCCCCTACTGGCACAGTTGATCCGGGCTTAATTACTAAGGCCAAGCAAGATGCGTACAACAATGCAGTGCTTCAGTTTCAGAACGCTAATTACACATGGGATCCTAATGCCGACCAATACTTCCAAGATCAGTCTCAACAGGCTATGAACAATTTAGGTCAAGTTATTGATGACTATGTTGATGCGGCAGTTGCTTTAGTTGAAGTCGTAACGGTTAACGAGATGGCACAAGATGCTCAACAAGCACCTGACTCTCGGGAGGCTATTGCCTTGCAAGAATACATGGATTCAAACGATGTGCTTCTTGATGACCAAGAAGTTGATACGTACAACGAATCTTTACAAGCAGTAGAAGAGGCGGCACAAACAGCGGCGGCATACATGGCAGTAGCTAATAACCCAGAGTTAATAGAGTCAGCTAATGATTCTGCCTATGCAATGAACGTAACGTATGAGGAATCTCAAGCATCATTTTTTGATGCGACTACAGGTGTACTAACAGTTGAGTGGGCAGGACAAGATGCAACTATGTCGGCATCGCTTGATCTTGCGGGCTACTTTAAAACCAACGCAGATATTATTGACTTAGGCGAAGAATCAACCTTTTTCATTACTAGCCCCGAGGGTGGTTGCTGGTTTATCCAAGATCCAGCAGAACAGGAAGCGTGTTTGTATGGCTCTTGAAGACTTAGAAGTAAACGTCGGCGGGACGTCTATTAAGGGCGTTTGGATTGCTATTGTGCTGACCTTTGGCTCAACAATCGGCGGCGGAATCTGGGCGGCGTCTCAGTTTTTTTCAGAGCTGAACGACCAAAGCGAAGCTGTTATTGCCGCTACTGCCCAAGCTGACGCACTGGCAACACGCTTTGATGATCTGCGCAGTGCTAACACTATTCGCTTACAGGACATGGATAAGAAGTTATCTAACATGGAGCAGGCTATGACAGCGGCAGATGTAGAGAATCTGCAAGGTAAACTGTCGGAGCTGGGCGCTAACCTTATGCAAATTATGGATGCACAGAAAGAATTGTTAGATATACGCGATCGCATATCCAGTGTAGAGAAGACAGCTAGCGAGTCAGAAATTAAAGTGGCGGTTAAGCTAGAAAGCTTAGAAACATTAGACGCACGACTAAAGCGATTTGAGCGCGATATGAATGATCTATGGATGGCCATAGACGCCACTAATCCACTAGGAGGAAACTAATGGGTACCGCTGAAGAAGCCTTAAAGCGAATAGAAGTTCATCAGGCAGAGTGCGAGATTCTTCGCAAGTCTATTGATGACCGTTTAGATCGTATTGAAAAACGGCTTGATGATGGCGGTGATCGATTTAGTCGAATTGAGCGGTTAATTTTCGGTAACAGCCTGTTGATTGTTGGGTTCCTCAAAGGCATGGAGTATCTCGGATGAACTTCGATAAGATCAAAGGATTGGTCGGTGACCTTGCTCCTACCCTCGGAGCGGCCCTAGGAGGCCCTGTAGGAGGCGCGGCGGCCACTATGCTTGCTGACGTACTGGGTTGCGATCCAACGCCTCAGAAGATCGGTAAGGCGCTCTCACAGGCTACTCCTGAACAGCTAGCAGAAATTAAGAAGGCTGAGCTTGACTTTGAAGTAAGGATGAAAGAGCTTGAAGTTGATGTATTCGCGTTAGAAACGAAGGATATACAACATGCTAGGGAATCATTTTCAGAGGATTGGACGGCAAGGTCGATTGCAATTCTGTCTATCTTGCTCTTTGGCGGTTACGTGTTTCTCGTTACTCTCCAGCCTGCTGATGACAACGACCTTAACGTCGTTAACTTGGTGCTGGGTTATCTCGGGGGCATCGTGTCTTCTGTGGTAAGTTTTTACTTTGGTGCGAGTAAGTCGGGGTCTAAGTAATGGCATATTATGTAGGCACACAACAATTCCCTAGCGTCTATGCGGCGGTTAGGTTCTTGTCGAAGAACCCTCAGCCGGGCATGACTATTACGTCTGCGCCTGTTGCTCCTGCCGGAATGATGACTGGCGGGGTCAAGGGCGGCCCTACAAAACAAGCGCCTATTGTTGCTGATGAACCTACGCCAGCCCCTGCGCCAGCCCCTGCGCCAGCACCAGAACCCGAAGCAGAAATGACCTTTACGTTTATTGAAGGTTCTGAGCGTGGCGATGCTAAACCCGGAGAGCTATGGGGTCAAACAGTAGCGCCACAACAGGTTACTGAAAGCGAACTTCGAGCTTTCTTTAACGACCCAAAGCGCACTAACAGACTGCCTGAAGTATTTGGTACGTTTGATAATTACCTTGGGTACATGACTGAGCGTGAGCAGTTGCTTCAATCAGGTGATTTAACACTTGGTGATTGGGGCAGTGCCGCAAACATAACCGGCCCTACAGAAACAATAACTTTAGAAGACGGCACTGAAGTAGAAATCCCTGCAATAGACATTGGGATGAGTATTGGGGGAGGCGGTGAGCTTGGCATAGGTCAGGCAGGTGGCACTGGTGGCGCTTATTTAGGTGCTGAAACTGAAGGCAACCTACAAAGAGCAGGCTATGAAGATTGGCTTAACTCTGAAGTTAACTCAGCGTTACTTCAAAAGTACGGCGTACAAACTACAGTCTATAGCGAAACTGGCGATAAATTTCAGTGGAATGGATCTTCTTATGTAAAAGTAGTAGACGAAGATCATGCTGGTCTTGCTGATTACGTAAAAATGGCGTTAGTTACTTTTGTTGGAGTTGCTTCTGGTGGGGCGCTGGCTCCAGCTTTGGGTGGTGTTGGCTCTGCTGTTGTTAGCAATGCTATAACTCAAGCCATTACTACTGGCTCTATTGACCCTGAACAACTACTTCAAACCGCGGCTACTGCTGGCTTGGGGCAAGCCGTAAGTCAAGTTATTGGCCCAGCAATTAGCGATGCTATTAATGTAGATCTTTCTGCCATTACGGGCATTGAAGAAGTAGACAATGTCTTAGAGGCAATGGGTCAAACAGCTATTCGTCAAGCTGTATTTGATGGCGAGCTAGACATGGATCAGATTGTTTCATCTGGTTTGTTTGTTGGCGCCCAAGAACTTGCTGACTTTATCTTAGAGCCAATTCAGCAGTTTATTGCAGAGAACACAACAGCATCTCCTGAAGCAATGGAAGAGATTGCCAGAAGGCAGGCAGAGCTTAGAGATGGTCTAAACCAAGAGGCATTTGAGGAAATTACCTCAAACATGAATGAGACTCTTAACACTGCTATTGCTGATCAACAAAACGAAGCTATTGCTAATCAACTAAGAGACCTGTCAGGCAACCTTCAGTCTATTTATGAACAAGCTTATGCGCCTACAAGAACACCTGAAGACATAACGGTAAGTACAATTGATGCGGCTGACTCAGAGCTTGCAGACACTACGGCTGAATTGACTACTGATACAACTACTGAAACTGATTCAATGCGCTCAATAATGTATGTTGATGACCAAGCTATTCCAGCAGATAGAGTTGCTGAAATCTTGGATGGATCAACAGTAGTTACAACGCTAGACGGGTCGGGTGATTATGAATACGGCTCTATGGAGTTGGGTGATACTTACTTGGCATACCATACTCAACACGTAGATGAGTCAGGCATTGAATATTCATTAATTAGAGGCTCAAATGGACGTTTGTATGTATCTGATGGAACAAACCTTGTTGAATATCAAGGCGCATCTGACTTAACGCATAACAACGCACAGATTAGCTGGCTTGATTCTCATTTGGTTTCTGGTGGTGGATTGCCTACAGACGCAAATAACGCACAATTTCTTGATGTTACTTTAGATGTAGATGGTGCAGGCGCAGATTCTACAACCGAAAGAATTCTTGCTAATATGGAAGCTGGCTGGCAAGACGTAAATAATCCAACGCTTGAAAGCTCTATGGCGGCAGAAACTCCAGACACGCCAATTGATTTGGAAGTAGAAGTAGATCCATTTGAGTATGAAGTAGAGCCAGAGTTAACGCCTGAGCCAGAGCCTGTAGAACCTGTAGAGCCTGTAGATCAAGACCAAACACCGGGAGATGCTGGCACTGCATCACCATCGCCCGACCCTACAACTCAGCCTGATCCTAGCTTTGCTCCTGCACCAACTCCGGCACCTCAACCTGCGCCAACTCCTGCGCCATCTCCACAAGAAGACGCACCTATTACAACAGGTATGTTTGGAGAGTACTTCCCCCCAGAGCCAGAACCTGCACCCCCACCAGTTCAAGGGCCAAGAGGCGATCCCGGTAGAGACGGTACAGATGGGACTGACGGAAGAGACGGCGTTGACGGGGTAGATGGTACTTCCGGTCGTGACGGAACAGATGGTGTTGATGGACGTGATGGAGTAGATGGCGCACCGGGAAGAGATGGTGTAGACGGAGAACGCGGAGAGCAAGGAGAAAGAGGAGAGCAGGGGGAGCGTGGTGAACAAGGAGAAAGAGGGGAGCCCGGAAGGGATGCAGACCCAGAAGCAATACGCGGCATTGTAGAAAGCGTTTTAGAAAACACACCTTTTGCTACACCCGGTGAGGTTGCTGAGGCTGTTGCTAGTGCAGGCTATGCAACTCCGGCAGATATTGGCACTGCTCTTGCTCAGGCTGGTTTTGCTACACCAGCAGATGTTACTCGTGCAGTAACAAATGCAGGCTTTACAACGCCAGAAGATGTTGCAAGCGCATTAGCTAATGCAGGATATGTAACGCCCGAACAACTAGGTAACGCCTTGGCCGCATCAGGTTTTGCTACACCTGAAGATGTTACTAGAGCAATAGCAGGCGCTGGCTTTGCAACACCGGAAGACGTTAACCGAGCATTGCAAGGAGCTGGGTTTGCTACGGCGGGGGAAGTTGAAAGCGTAGAGCGTAGTTTGCAAGAAGCATTGCAATCAGCACAGGCCGGCCAAGCTAGACAGCTTACTGAGGCAGAGTCTCGCTTGTTACAGCAAATTACAGGCGTAGAGGCGAGTACGTTACGACAACTATCCGCAGTAGAAGGCGGCTTGCAACGTCAGCTAGAGCAAATGGGCTCTAATCTTGGCAACGTACAAACTGAGTTAGAGTCGTCTATTGCTGGTGTACGCGGTGAAGTACGTGACGTAGAGACTAGTTTGCAGAATGCTCTTGCCGCACAAGCCCAAGGTCAAGCGCGGCAGTTAACAGATGCTGAGGCTAGACTGCTTTCTCAGATTACAGGCGTAGAAGCCAATACACTGCGACAGCTATCGACTGTGGAGGGTGCGTTAAACAATCAGCTTAATCAGCTAGGCACCAACATAAACAACGTTCAAAATCAGCTAGAGCAATCTATTGCTGGCATTGCGGCAGGACAACAAACCGCAGAGCAAGAGCGTAGAGATCTACAGCAAGCTCTTATTGCAGTAGGTGGTGACGTTAATCGTTTAGATGCACAGACACGCCAACAGTTTGAAGCGTTTGGCGAAGACGTTAACCAGTTGTTTGCTGGGGTCAATGTAGACATTGAAGGCTTACAAGCAGGTCAGGTTAGTCAAGCAGAGGCTTTTGCTCAGTATCAAGCAGATGCGGCAACACAAGCAACGCAAGCAACAGAAGAGCGTCGCAACCTACAGCAGGCAATTATTGGCGCTCAAGGCGACATTGAACAACTTGACGCTAACACTCGCCAACAATTCGAAGAGTTTGGCGGCACTGTTAACGAGTTATTTTCTGACGTAAACGTCGATATTGAAGCACTGCAAGCCGGTCAAATTAGCCAAGCCGAAGCACAGCAAGCATTCCAGCAAAGCACTGAAGAGCAGTTTGGCGAAATTGGTGGTCAGATTGGCGACTTAGGCACTCAGATCGGCGGAATACAATCGGACATTAGCGGCATTGGTCGCGGCCTAGAAGGTCTTGGCGAAGGTGTTGCCGGTCTTGGGCAAGGCTTGGGTGCTGGACTTATGGGTCTTGCGGCACAGCAAGCGATGTTGCCTGGGCAAATAGCGGCGGCTACACCGATTGATCCTGTTGAGTTTGAAAAGTTTCAACGTGGTTTGACGCGACGTAAGTTGGCTGACCCCTTACGAATCGGCATGTTTACTGGAGGCGCTAGAAGCGTATGACATATCTAAACCTAATGAACGCTGTACTGCGTCGCCTTCGAGAAGAAGAAGTGACTGCTGTTACTAACACCACCTACTCAAAAATGGTTGGTGACTTTATTAACGATGCAAAAACATTAGTTAGTCAGGCGACTGATTGGTCTGCGCTACGTGAAACAATCACGATAACTACTGCGGCATCGGACAATACTTACTCACTAACTAACTCCGGTGACAATGTGAAGGTTATGTCAGTTCTTAATGACACCCAAAATTGCTTCATGGAGTACCAAACTAAAGACTGGTTTAACGACGCACTGTACATTGCTGAGGCGGTAGAAGGCGCTCCAAAGCACTTTACGTACAACGGGCTAGACAGCAACGGCGATACTCAACTTTTGGTTGGCCCTACGCCAGACGGTGTGTACAGCCTGCGGTTTGATGTGGTTAAGCGTCAGGGTGATTTAACAGCTAACACTGACAAACTACTGATTCCCTCTCAGCCCGTCATTCATCTAGCGGTAGCACTGCTTGCTCGGGAACGTGGCGAAACAGGCGGTACTTCTACAGCCGAATACTTCACAATAGCTAACCAGTACCTGTCAGATGCCGTAGCAATTGATGCGGCTAAACACCCAGAAGAAATGGTATTTAGGACGGTCTAATATGGCTCAACAACTGCAAAGTATTAATCTTGTAGCTCCGGCCTTTAAGGGTGTTAACACCGAAGATTCGCCGTTAGCACAGGATCCGTCTTTTGCTGAGATTGCAGACAACGCTGTAATCGACAAGCGAGGACGTATTGCCGCACGTAAAGGCCACAATGTTATTA
>Ga0181403_1000344_pt1 | contig 11211 bp, 7 predicted proteins | sample 26SPOviralmetaG_FD_130132 | JGI IMG/M metagenome (GOLD analysis project Ga0181403, IMG submission 130132) | Marine viral communities from the oligotrophic San Pedro Time Series (SPOT) site, San Pedro Channel, CA, USA - 26 SPOT_SRF_2011-09-28 | ecosystem: Environmental > Aquatic > Marine > Strait...
AAGCTAATGCAGCAAGAGGACAACAGACAGCATTAACAAATGCAAGTAATGTCTTCCAGCTTAACATGGCTCAGTTTAGTGCTGACCAACAAACAGCATTGTCTAACAGTAAGTTTTTACAAACTGTAGGATTAACAGATGCTAGTATGGAACAACAAGGTATTATGCAAGATGCTGTAATGATGGCTCAAGCTAATCTAGCTGAAGCAGATTTTAATCAGCGTACACAGATACAAAATGCTCAAGCCTTTTTACAAATGGATTTAACTAATCTAAGTAATCAGCAACAAGCTAACGTATTAAAATCTCAACAAACTCAGCAACGTTTGTTAAGTAATCAAGCTGCTCAAAATGCTGCAGCTCAGTTTAATGCTACAAGTGAAAATCAAACTAATCAGTATATGGCTAGTTTAAATGCTCAAATTAATCAGTTTAATGCAGGTCAACAAAATGCTACAGCACAGTTTAATGCTACACAGTCTAACGCTGCTGCAGCTAGAGATACACAAAGACAAGCTGATTTAAATAAGTTTAACACACAGTTAGCAACACAGGTAGATCAGTTTAACGCTAATCAAGACTTTGCAAGGAATCAATGGAACGCACAAAACGTTGCTGCTGTTGAAGCTTCTAACGTACAGTGGAGAAGGCAAACAAACGTAGCTAACACTGCTGCTCAGAACGCAGTCAACATGCAGAACGCACAGAATGCTTTTGCAATGTCACAAACTGCACAATCTTTCTTATGGCAAGAATTAAGAGATCAAGCTGATTATGATTTTAGAAACTCTGAAAATGAGAAGAACAGAATTGCACAACTTGTAAACACTGCACTAGCTTCAGACCCTTCTAAATATAATTCAAGTTTAGGAAACTTAAACAGTCTGATAGGACTAATAGCCGGAGACGTAACAGGAACATAGTATGGGATTATTTAAATCAATTAAAAAAGCTTTTAAAAAAGTAACAAGGGGCATTAAGAAAGTTGTCAAGAAAACTGTTAGAGGTATTAAAAAAGTAGTTAAAAAGATTAGCTCTAGTAAAATACTTAAAGCGTTAGCTATTGCTGCTGCAGTCGTAGTGACGGGAGGTGCTGCTGTTGCAGCATTTACTGGAGGAGCTGGTGTTGCTGCAGGTACAGCCGGCTCAACTTTTGCTAATTGGATGATGACAACAAGCCAAGCAGTTACCGGTGGTGCTTTATTTGGAACAGGGGCAACTGGTGTTACAGGAGCTTTACAGACAGCAGGAAATGTTGCTGCTAAAACTATTGCAAGTCCTTTTAAGGCTGTCGGTACAGCATTAGGAAGTGCTGCTGCAACAGTTACAGACTTTACAGGTCTTACAACTGAAGCCGGTAGAATGGGAGTCACTCCAGAAATGCAAACTGCAATGGCAGAAGCACAAGTTAAAGCAGGTGTTCAATTAAGCCCAGATAACTTAAACTTAGAACAATCAATTCAAAGAGTTTCTGATGCTGGAGGAGGTAGTGTAGCTGATATAAAAAGTGCTATTGATAGTGGCTTAACAACAAAAGAAGCTATTATACAACAAGCATCAATTACAACAACTCCAACTACATTATTAGGTCAAGAACAAGCTGCAATGGCAGCAGCAAAAAGTGCAGGAGCTAGTCCGGAAACTATGGCATATTTAAGACAGCAAAGTGCTCAAACAGCTACAGCTTATGGTGTTCCAAGTGCAGATATTGTCAGTGCAGGGTTTCCAGAAGCAGCAGCTAACCAAAGTTTTGCAGAAAAATATCCTAAAACTACAGGGTTTGTAACAGCAGCCGGAACTTCAGTTGCTAACACAATGTTAAATGGTTATGCTCAATCATTAATGGCAGGAGACCCAACAGGAAGAGGAGGTGCTGGAATTGGAGAAGAAGGTGGAGCACGAAAAGACCCTATTAGTATATATAGTAATGAGTTAAATATTAATCCAGATGATTACTCAAAATATTTTACATTCAGTAACACTCCAGAAGCAGGTAACATGCCACTGTTTCAACAACAAACTATAGAGGTAACATAATGGCAAAACCTAACAGAGGTCCAAGACCAATTATTTCAGACAGTATTAGTGATGCTGCTGGACAAATTATTGTAGACGGGTTAGATGCTGGATTTACAATTGACGAAATGGCTCCAGATACTGGACCAAAAATAAGAGGAGAGTCTAGGTTTAATCAAGAAGCGTTAGATGAAATTGTTGATCTATCTTCACAAGGTGGTGCAATTCCCGGACAAAGTTTAGTCAATGACCCTGAACAACCTTATCCTTGGGAAAGACCTGCAGAGTTTGCTAATCCTAAACATGCATTAGATTACATGGTTGGTTTAATATTTCAACCAGAAGCAATGAAAAATATTGTACAGGCTTTAGCTAACGGTGCACCGGTTGCAGACATCGCAATGGTTTCACTCTATGCAAAATTTACAGAGGGTAAATTTAACCCTGATGTTTTAATGTTGTTAGCCGAACCTGTTATGTATATTATTATGGCAATTGGTGAAGAAGCTAATATTAAATATAACATTGAAGATAGTAATGATTTAGATGAACTAGATGATGAAGATTACGAAGAAGAGTTTAATCAACAAGTAAATGAATTTAGAACTGTCTTTGAAGATATTAAAAACGGAACTATGAAACAAAAAATAGAACCTGAAAAAATTAAAAGTGGTGTTGTACCACAAAACATTCTAGACAAAGTTAAAGAACAAGGTCCAGAAATTAGAAGTTTATTAAGTCAAGGAGAAAGCTAATGGCACATTTTAAACAAAGTCCATTTAAACCTATGTCAGAAACTTTTAGTAAAGTAGCCAAAAGTTTGCTATCTAGTACCGGTGACTCATATAAAAAAGATGTATACAAAGGACTAGGAATACAAGTTATTGCAGATGGTTTAAAGGGAGCTGGTACTAGTCTTAAGCAAAGTGTTATTGATGGAGCTGCAGAAGTGCAAGAAAAATATAATGAAATTTTTCAAATTAACGAAGCTGAGTATAAATCTTTTGAAAATGAAAGAGACAGGCTAAAAAGATATAACGAAAATCCAGAAACATTTTTAAATGAAGAAGCTGCAAAAGTCATTAATAATACTGATGAAGCTATAGCAGCACGAGTTACTTGGTCTGAAGTAGACGAGCAGCCAGAGCCAATTAGAAATTCTATGTATGCAGCATTTAATGATGAAAGAGAAAAAATACAAAGAGACATGGAACGTTTGTCAGTAGACCCTAGAGCAACTATACGAACTTTTCCAAAATATAATGAACGAGCAAGAGCTGAATATGAAGCTGCGTTAAGCCTTGTAAAAGACGACCCCACTAAAAAGGGATTATTAAGAAATCTTTGGAACAGAGCCTTTAAAACTAAAAGAACTCCGGATGGAGAACTTGTTACAACTAATGAAAGTTTATTAAAACTTCAAAATGATTTAAAACTAGCTAAAGAAAACCGATCAACCTTTAGAGACAGTATTGAAAATCAACAAGTTATTGAAGGTTTATATACTCCTTTAGAATTTAAAAATAAAGACATTGATAGAAGTGGTCTTTACTTTAAAGGGACTCCACTGCTTCGAGATGCTGTTAAAAATATTCCAGAGTATGGAGGTTTAAAAGATGGTTTTTATCACGAAGCTTTAAATATAGTTCTTGATGAAAATCCCGGACTAACATCAGACCAAGCTCTTAATAGAACTTATATGATGATTGTAGACGGTCAATTTAATCCTGAAGAATATCAAACACGAGATAAACTTAAAGAAAATGCTGGAAGAAACTTAATTACTTTATATGAAAATTTAAGTTCAGATGACAAAAGAAAATATTTTGAAGAAGACCCGTCAAGATTATTTAAAGTTGCAGATGCTTATGACAATGATAATCAACCTAATCAAGCAAAAGGTCTTGGTATAACATATAAAGATATTTTTGAGGAGAACAAATCTCTTGCTGGAACATCTCAACAAAAACAAACTTATATTGAAGTATTTCGTGGAATATTGTCTCAAGATAAAAAAGCAAATAAAGCTGCGTTAGCAGATGTTAATTATCAAGCAAATATGGGTACATATGCTTCAATGACAGAAAATTATTTTACAAAAAATAATAAAGGTTGGGAAAACAAATATGATCCTATTCAATTTCAAATAGCTGTCTTGTCATTTTTAGATCAAAATAATATGACAACCACACGAATGACAGAAGCAGATTTAATAGACTTAAGATTAACAGATAGAAGCACAAGCTTTGATGAATCTATATTAGATGATACTCCAAAAATGATTAATGAATTAAGAAAAGCTAATAGAGAAGAAGACATTGTAACCTTAAGAAATAGATATATAGATGTTGTTAATGATACAAGCAACAAACTTGAATTAGATTTAGATGAACGAGAAGAACTTAAAACAAAAATTGATTCTATTTTTATAGACTCTGGCATCAGTTTAAATGAAGAAGATATTACATCTGGTGCTATTTATAGTGGTGCAAATCTTACAACTCTAGAACCTTCTATTGGTGATGTAGATTTTAATCCTATGCCTTTAGATGGTGGTTACTATTTAAAAAATGCCAACAAACTTGTATCTCAAATGGATTTAGAAAGTTTATCTAATGGTCAACTTTTAACATTAAGATTAAATACTATGCCGGGAAATGTAGGACGTAACAGTCAATTACCATTTAAGTTAGGACTACCATCAGACATTTCTTTAGATTCTAGAAGAACATCTGGCTTAACTCCTTTACCGGGAATAAGTGACATATTTGCAACACCTAAAGTTCGTGTACAATTAAGAAATAGAATTGAAAATGAACTTAACAAAAGACAATACTCTGGACCAATTCTAATGGCAAAAAGAGAAGACTTTGAAGTTATTCCTGAAACATGGTGGGATAGATATAGAATTGAAAATCCAAGAGGTGTGGTAAACACCAGAGGATTAACACGTGGTTCAAAATATAATACTCAAGGATAGTTAATGGCATTAACTTCTTTAACAGGTGTAGGCATTCTTAAAGGAAGTCTTCCCACTCTTAAAAATAACTTGACAATCGGTTCAAGTTATGCTGGTCGTAAAAAAACCTTAGACGAGTTAGAAAAAGATGAACAGTTTTTAGAAGTCTCTGAAAGGTTTTTACAATCTGTGGGCGAAAACTCTGATGATGTGTTTGAATATCTAAGAGACTCTGATTTTAATCTATACTCTGGTATGAGACGAGCTGCACAAAGTGCTAACTTTACCGATCAACAAAAACAAGATTATAATTATCTAAGAAAAGAATTTGATAATGCTGATTTAGGAAGCATGAAACAATTCTTTGGGTTAGTTAAAGATGCAGCTATTGATATTACCACTGACCCCACTGCTATAACAGCAGCATTACTTACTCCTGTAACAGGTGGAGCATCATTAGCTGCAAGACAAGGGGTTGCAACAGCAGGGTTACAAGTAGCTAAAAACTTTGTAGGTCCTACCATTCCTAAAAGTATTATAGCAGGTCAACTTAAAAAAGAAGGAAAAGAAGCTGTTAAGAAAGCAGCTCTAGTCACAGGTGCAGAAGTAGGAGCATGGACAGGACTAGACAATCACTTTAGACAAACAACTGAACTAAATACTGGTATAAGAAAACTATATTCTACACCAGAGTTAGCAGGAACTGCTGCGTTAGGAACTTTAACAGGTGGATTACTTGGTGGAGCTTTACAAAAAGGTAATCTTTTCTATAGTAAAATGAATAGACTTTATTCAGAAGATGGTTATTTAACACTTGAGCCGGGAAGTTTCCAAGATAAAGTTTCAAAAACTTTAGAAGCTGGGGACATTTTAAAAGCAAATACAATTGGTTCGGCTACGTCTATACTAGATACAAAAGCAAAATTTTCTCCTATTACCAGAGAGCTTGGTAATTTAATGCGAGAAGATTTTAGTCGTGGCTTTGGTGGACTAACCCGAGAACGTGTAGCATTAGGACACGGTGAACTACTAGAAAATCTTAGAGGTGAATATCATAGCGTATTTGATGAAGCTACTGCCCCACTACGTAAAGCTGGTGCATTTAAAGAAGCAGACGAATTAGGTGTTATTAGAATTTTAAGAGGAGATAAACCTGAAGGTTACAGCGAAGATGTTCAACAAGTTGCAAAAGACTTAAGAGGGTTTTTTAATAAAATATTTGATGATGCTATTGAAGCAGGTCTTATAAAAGAAGAAAGAAAACTTCCAAATTATTTTACAAGAAGCTGGGACAGAAAAGCAATTGAAGAAAACAGAGAAACATTTACAGATTTATTAATTAGTGAAAACGTTGTTAAAGATAAAGCTGATGCTTCTGATCTTATTAATGATATGCTTAATAAGAACAACGAGTTGTTTTCTTCACATTCTATTTTATTAACACAGTCAAGAGCATTTCAAGATTTAAACGATAACGCTTTTGAAAAGTTTTTAACCAATGATTTAAACACTGTGGTAACTTACTACATGAATGCTGCTAATGCTATACAGCATAAGAAAAGTTTTTTACTACCGGGATTTAGCACAAAATCTAATGCAAATCAATTTGCTGCTAGATGGCTAGACCCAATGGATAGAGAGTTAAGAGAAGCTAGAGGAGGAAGAGGATTATCTAGAGGAGATAGAAAAAGAATTACTAAGTTATATGAATCTATAACTGGACAAGTAAATTATTTTGATAGCCAAAGAATACAAGGTGCATATGATACAATGAAACTTGCTAACTCATTAGCATATCTACCGTTAGCTACAGTATCATCATTAACAGAAGCAATGATTCCACTAACAAAAACTAGTGGTTCTGTTACTAAACCAATTCAAGATGCACTAAGTGGAGTAAAAGAAGGACATAAAATTTTTGTACAAGATATTCCTATTTTGTTAAGAAAAAAATATGACATGCCAGATTCACAAATACAAAAAGAAATGAATCAAGTATTTATGGCAATGGATGAATCGTTAGCAGAATCTACCAATCGTTTAACCGGTGAAGGACTACAAAATGAATGGTTAAAAAAACAAGCACGAGGATTCTTTAGACTTAACTTACTTACTCCTTGGACAAAATCTGTACAGTTAGCTTCGTTTAATATTGCAAAAAACTTAATAAAAGAAAACTTAGAAAAATTAAATAAGCTTTCTAAAGAAGGTGTTGATATATTTAATGAGACAGCAACCAAAGAGTTAAGTAGAAAAGAAGTACGTAATATTCAACTATTAAAAAGTGAAGTGTTTGATCTAGGAATAGACATAGACGATGGACTTAGATGGTTAAATAGTGGAGCTAAGACAGGGTTTGGAGCCGAAAGAAAAGATGGTGTTTTAACAGGTCAGCTTAAATATGAAGATGATTTTTATAAATCAGTTCTTCAAGGAGCAGGTAGATTTGTAAATGAAGTTATCATGCCTGTAGGTAGAGATAGAGCAAGAATACCTATCTTTATGACAAATCCAAAAGTAGATATTTTAACACAGTTTTTAAGATACCCAACCGTGTTTAGTAATACAGTTTTAAAAAATTATATTCGATCAGCAGTTAATAATCCTACCGTTAATGGGGCAAAGCTAGGAGCTTTTGCTTTAATGGCTACAAGTTTAGCATTAGGAACAAACTACTGGAGGTCTAATGAAGATAACAGAGATCGAATAGTAGAAGAAGGTTTTGAAGATGAAGACTTTATAAAAGCTTTTCAAAGGGTTGGACTGTTTGGTCCACTTGAATATGGGTTACGTTTTAAAAACTCTATTCAATATACAAAAAATCCTGCAGTTTCAGTCTTAAGTTTAGGAGGACCAACAGTAACTGATACTCTTGGTTTACTTCTAGGAAGAAAAGGATTGGTTGAAACAGCAGCAGGTAAAACTCCATTCATAGGAACTAAAGGTCTTATGAATAAATATATTGGTGCTAATCCTTACGATGATTTAAATATATTTGCAAAAGAAATAGACAAAGAAGCAGCCTATGCTCTAGGTATAAAAGATAGACCTAAAGATAGAAAATATACTCGTAACTATACTGACTTTTATAGAAGTAATTATGTTACAGGTGGTATAGTTGAAGGAGAAAACAAAGTACCTTACACAAAAGAAAACCCAGCAGATAGAATTAATCCATACACTGGTGAACCTTACCAAGAACAAATGGATAGGTTGGGGTTTGATAATGGAGGTGAAGCATCAGGACCTCCTAAATTTGAAAAACGAATAGCTAGACCAGACCCTAAAATGTTTATTAGAGACCCTGAATCTGGTAATCCTCAAACTCATCGAATGGCTTGGGGTGATATTGAAGGTCAATTTATAGCATACCCTACTATCATAGAGCAAGATGGTAAACTTGTGCAGTATGACAATAATACAGAAACAATGAAGTTAATGAAGAAGAGTGGAAACTTTAAAGCTTTTGATACTAAAGAAGAAGCTGAAGCGTATGCTGATGGTGGTTGGAAAACAGATAAATTTAATAAAGCGTATCGAAAAGAGTTTGCATTTGGAGGATTAGGTAAACTTGTTGGTAAAGAGATTGTTGAAAACATTAGTAAACCAAAACCACGTTATTCAGCGACAGAACTTGACATATTACCTTTGCCATATAGCCAGAAAAAAATATTAGAAGATGAAAGCTTTAAAGGTATTGAAGCAATGCACGGAACACCTAGTGATTTTGATAAGTTTTCTACAGAATTTTTAATGTCTGGTGAAGGTGCTATGGCATTTGGTAAAGGACTATACTTTACAACTACTGAAGAGATTGCAAAAGGATACAAAAAAAATATTAGTAAAAGTCAAGGTATTAAAAAATTAAATGAAGAATACCAAGACTTATTAGATCAAGCAGAAAAAGCTAAAAAAGCTGGAAACAATAAAGAAAAACAAGCCTTCCTTTTAAAAGCTATAGACAAAGATAAAGAGTTAGAAACATTTAAAACTACACCTTTGCCAGATAATGTTGGAAATCTTTACAAAGTAAATTTAAAAACAACAGACAAACATCTATTAGATTGGGATGCAAAAATGAGTAATCAATCAGGAGGAGTTATTAGTGCTGCTGAAACTGCGGTAGAACGTTTAGATAATAGACAGCTTACCGAGTTTATTGATTTATATAGTAGATACCCTAGCTGGACTAAAGATTCTATTGACATAGATAGAGAACAATTAGTGTCAGATGCTTGGGTAACAATGGGAGATTTAACTGGTGAAGATTTTATTAGTAGTATTAATAAACTATTAAATAAAGGTAATACTTCAGATAAAAAATATGTAGAAGATATTTTAGAAAAATCTGGTGTTATGGGAATTAAATATAATGATGGTTTTACTAGAAAAAGAAAAGGTAAAAAAAATAAAAACTATGTTATATTTGATGCACGAATTATTGAGATATCAAAAAAATATGGTATCGCTATACCGGCTGCAGCAGCACTACTAAAGAAAGTAGATGATGAAGCTCGAAGTGGTAATGTTTCATCTGACGAACAAATGGATAGGTTAGGTTTAAACCAAGGTACTATTTTTGGAACAATAAAAGATACTCTTGAAAAAGCATCGAGAGTTGCTTCCGATACTGTAGATAAATTAAAAACAGAAAGGCAAGAACCTAGTCCTGAAGATACACAACGAGTAAATAATTTTCTTGCCAAACACTATGATAGATTTAAAACACAATATCCTGAAATGTCAGATGTATCTTTTGAACAATTTAAAGACTCTGCACAAAGATTAGCAGCCAACGTAAGAAAGATTGAAAGTAATAATAGAAATGCACCTTTAGGTTCTAATTTATTGGGAAGTTCTGCTACAGGTAAGTATCAATTTTTAAGAGATAGTGTAGAACCAGCAATTAATAGAACATTGAGAAGACTCGACCCTAAAGATAAAAATATATTTGATGGTATACGAGAGAGTAAAGATACAAGTAAATTAAATGATGAAGCTCAACAGTTATTATTTTATGGAGATATATTTGAAAAAAAAGGAAGTGACAAACATTTGATTCCTTACTTTTTAGGTGATGAACAAGCTGGTAAGAATGTATACTTATACCAGCATCATACATTAGCTTCAAAGGTTCCTGAATATAATCAAGCAACAATTGATAGAACTAATAAACTTTGGAACAGCCCTGAATAATATGCTACTTTACACAGAGAAACAATTAAACACAGCCTATAACATTTATAGAATGCACCAGATTGGACAGGGATTAGGCTTTATGGAATTAGAAAACTTTAGAAGACTTTACGAAGAACTATTAGAAGAGGTGTATGATGTTCCCATTTGAAATTATAACTATGTTAGGTTCTACTCTATTGAGTAGTGTGTTAAGTCTGTGGTCTCAACGTATGAAGGCTAAACAAGATGAGCAAAAGATGTTGATTACAAGAGGTGAGTTTCAACTTAAAGCTGTAGAGTCTGCACGTAACGTACAAGATAAAGGATTCCAATGGACAAGACGTATCATTGCGTTATCATCTATCTTTGCAATTGTTATACTACCTAAACTGGTAGCAGTATATTATCCGAGTGTAGATGTAACAGTAGGATATACATTATTTCAACCGGGCTTTTTATTCTTTTCAGATGGTAGAGAAGTATTTGAATGGATAACTTTTCAAGGCTTGGTAATAACACAATTAGATACAAACCTTGTATCAGCAATCATAGGTATGTACTTTGGTGGCAGCCTAGTTAAAAAATAAGAGGGCATTATGCAACAGAATAATATGGGTGGCTTCAGTGGCGACATGGATAGAAATGAGGTAGAGATTGACCTTAATAAGTTTATGGAGTTGCTGCAAGAAAAGTCAGCACTTAAAGATAGGATAAGAGAGTTAGAGGATATCAAGAACGATAACCCTTATCAAAAATTAATATTTGTAGCACAAGCTGTGGATAGTTGGAGAATAATACCTAGAGCTTTTTTAAGTGTGTATATGTTCTTATTATACTATACCACGTTTTGGTTTATGGAAATTAGTGACCCAACAATGGAACAATCAGGGTTCATATCAGTAGTAGTCGGAGCAGGTGCTGCATGGTTTGGATTATATACATCAACATCAAAAACTAAATAGGAGATAAAGTGTCAAGAGGTGATTTAAATAGAGGATTTTTTGGACCATTATTTATATTAGGTTTATTAACAATGTCATTTGCTGTAAGTTCAGACC
>Ga0181403_1000348_pt1 | contig 11163 bp, 13 predicted proteins | sample 26SPOviralmetaG_FD_130132 | JGI IMG/M metagenome (GOLD analysis project Ga0181403, IMG submission 130132) | Marine viral communities from the oligotrophic San Pedro Time Series (SPOT) site, San Pedro Channel, CA, USA - 26 SPOT_SRF_2011-09-28 | ecosystem: Environmental > Aquatic > Marine > Strait...
CCTACCAGTCGGAAAATCTGTCCATGTTTGCCCAATACCTACAGCCAAGTCACCTACAACCTCAGTTGCTGATGCAGCTACTTTAGCTGGTGACACAAGGCTCTCAGTAGTACCTGTTCCAGTCTCCCATGTACCTGTAGATTGATCTCCTAGTAGGCCAGTTGGAGTGCCAGAGGTATCTACTACTTGTGTATCATCTAAGACTTCAAAACCGTTGGTCTGATGTATGTATCCTACATTAAGATAAGTTGTTGTAGTGTTGTTTCTTATCTTAAGAAGCTGGTCATCGGTATCATAAAACCATTGATTAGGAAATGTAGCCGTAGGTACACCCGTACCTGAGTTATTAGTAGCTATAGCCTCAAGAACATTGTTAATGTCGGTTCTAGCATCTGATGCTGTTTGATTAGCTATGTTATAGTCATGTTGTGCCATATTAATATTCCACTGTCCCTTTAAATCTAAATACTTGAGGTGTTATATCTGGATTACCGTTTGACAATATCAGCCTAAACCTAAAGTATCTCCCTGTTACCTCACCTGTTGCTGTAACCCAATTATCTGAGAAGGTGGTTGTATCACTTGCGTCCACCTGAACCTGAACGAAGAAGTCATCGAAAGCTGCATTTTCATCCGTCCAAGTGTCCCAGTTATTAGGCCATGTACTCCATACTTGAGGTATATCATCCCAGTATATTTCGTCATAGTTAGGGGCAACGACATTAGAGTCTGATCTATCGAACTCTACTTCATAGGAAACTCGAACTGTTCTGGCAGACCCTACATCTAAATATTCAACATCGTTATAACCATCAGCTTCTACACTGTACGTTCCGGTAGATCCTGAAGAAGAAGAGTTATCTAGTATAAGACCTACTTGCCAACCATAGCCACTACCTATTGATTGAGCTTTTACATATATGTGATCATTTACACTATAAGTAACCCCTGTAGTGTCAGCTACAGCATTCCAGTCAGTAGTCCCTAGCGATCTAATTCTATAGACCCTGCCTATTACCATATCACCAGAATCCACATTGGTTTGGGAATATAAAATTTTAAGTATGTTACTTACAGCACCAGTGTAGGTATCCTCTGTGCTTTCTATTTCGTCTAAAGTGGGTAATTCAGAGGGCTGTACAACTACAGAGACTGGACTATCTGCTCTATTGCCTGACTTATCCCAAGTCTCTAAAAAGAAAGTACCACTTATAGATGGGTAAGTTATAGAGGTAGCTGGTCTAGCGATTTTATTTATAAGTATTTGAGAAGTACTATCATAACTTGCGGTAGTTGATGGGTTGTACCGTAATCTATAGAAAGACAGGTCTAAAGAATCTGAGGCAGTCCAATTAAAGAATAAGGTTCCTCCAGATAACTCCTTGGTTAAGTTTGATACGTTGTTTGGCTTTGAAAAGTCTGGTTCAACGACTGGAGAAATGGTTTCAAATTCACCTTTAATACCAAAGGCGTTAATAGCTCTGGCTCTTATATCATAAGTTATAGTTGAAGTCGCTAAACCCGTGTTGGGATCAATGTCTGGTACTTTAATATCTATAATCTCAAACCTACCCAAGTCTCCTGTAGTTAAGGTAGAGTAGTTACTATCTGTTGATAACTTGTACTCAACTTCAACGTAGTCTATTCGTTCGGGAGAGTCTGCGGTAACATCAATAACAAGAACATTGGTTAAGTGTTCATTGATAATTCTATACTCTTGACTGCTGGTTAAGCCTATGTCTGGTACATCAAATGGTGATGGTAAGGTTGTATTATCACTTTCGTATACTGCACCATCAGAAACTTCATCAAAGACAGACTCACTGATTTCTCTGAGGGTCATGTTGACTTGAATATCGTATTCACCCGCTAATCCAAAATTCCAAGCAACCACCTCAAACTCTTTATTAGTCCATCCAAACCTAGTATTGGTAAGACGTATAATATCCCCAACTTGAACTTGAAAGGCCTTCATTCCAAATGCAGCTTGTACAGTAAGTTGTTGCCTGTTACGTTCTAGTGTTATGCGAGCTATACGCCTAGCTTCAGTAGTGTTGTCTGTAAAAGGTAGACTTAGGTCAATCACACTTTCTTGACCACCATCAGCAGCTAACAGGGCATCATAGGTAGCTGAATTAAGGATAGGTACCTGAGGAAAGTCAGATGGTTGATAGTCACTCTCTGGGCCTCTAAATGTACCTTTAACTACATTAAAATTATCTCTGCGTGAATGTCTTGTAGAGATCTGTATACCTGACCTAAGATCATCTTCATTAAGATCTAAAACTGGACTTGTGTAGTAAGCTGGCTTCATTCTCCACTTACCTTGAGCATACCACAGTAAACCATCCATAGCTGTAGATAAGTTTTGCAAAGCGTCATAAGGTGTAGTGTTGGTAGTGAATGCACCATTGGTTGAAAACCTAGTTCCACCTGACAGAATAGGGTAGTTTAAGTAATCACAAACATTAGCTGCTATAGTAACAAGATCATCATCTACACTCTCAATGTCTTCACTAAGACCGTAATTATAGATGGTTGTATTAGTACCCTCTTTACCTGATGTAAGGTAATCTCTCATACACAAAGCTGGATTATCTGACCAAGCTGTAGTGCTTGTACGAGGGTCGTATACTTTCTTACCTTTAATTACGGATGTAATTTCTGGAACACCATTAGGAAATGCATCTGCATCATATTCCAGCATGACGTAAAGATAAGCTGTAGCTAATAGTTTACAATCTGTAGTCCATTGTGAAGGTGGTGTGACCCCACCCAAATCTGAGGATGTAACAGCAGTCTGTGTAGTAGTCCCTAACTTCTTAACTATCTTAACCTTACCAACATACTTAGCTGGAGCCGTAACGTCATTACCACTTAAAGTTAAAACTTCATCGTTAAGGTATATAGATTCAAAATCTTCTATCTCATGTCCAGCAAAAGCTAGTACAGTATGTAAATATTTATTGTTGTCTGTAGTGCCTTGGAAGACTATACCACCAGCTACTCTAGTTTTACCATATATAATCTGGTGGGGTAAAGTAGAACCCCTTTGAGTTACTAAGTATCCTTGATCACCACCTTTAATCTTGGGATCAGGCGCTAGAGCTTTAGCAGTAGCTCCAACGGCAACAGAAGCTGCATAAAACTTACCCGCTGTTACCCAATCACCTGTAACAACACCGTAGGTAATCGCTGTAACAGCGGCGCTTAAATTGACATCTTCATCCAGTAAGTCAATCTTACGAAAATCAATATCTAAAGCCATTAGCTTCCAGAACTCCTACCCCAAGCAAGTTTCTGGTCTTGCATATCAGCTACAAAATCAAAACCAGCATCTGTACTTGCACCAGCTATGTTTCTAGATCTTTGATACTCAGCAGTATACCTAGCCACTCTAGCTCTTTCTAAGTCAATCAATTTATTCTCAACACTAACTTGAATAGTACCTGTCTGTGCATCTTCAGATACATTCATCTGATCCATGTAACCAGTAAATATTTCAGTCAGACCAGTTGATCTATCCTCTAGCTCAATACGTGAGCCATCTTCTAATAAGATAAAGTTAGTACTTTCTTTCTGTAGGCTACCCTTAGCGAACATACCAAAGTATATCTTACAGGTTCTACCCTGATAGGGAGTACTGAGAGCTAAAGCTAATACCTCAGAAGGTAAGCCTGTAATAGTAATGTCTGCACCTCTTGCAGCAGTCTCTGTAGTTTCTTCTACAGCAGATATTCCTAAGAGAGTACCAGCACCCGCCCAAGAAACCCCTTCAAAGGTAAGAGTACCTACGCCAGTCCATAGACGTAAGACATTATCACTATCGAAATTCATCTCTACAGCAAAGAAGGGGTAGATTACATTATCATCTAATGCATCAACTATTGTTGTAGGTAGAACTCTCGACATTACTGTAGAGCCTCTATTGCATCAAAGGATATACCATAGAAACTAGCATTGTCTATCGACCAAGAAGTGGTACTATTGCCAAGTCTAAAGACCCCTTTAGGGCTACTGTAGATTACAGTTTCGCCTGAGTATGTGCTTCTTAAGTCAGGCCAGATCTCTAAATTACCATTACCACTTTGATCTACTAATACTTGGTGTAGTCTAGCAGCAGAACCTGTACCTAATTGAATATAGTCACCAGCTAGTAGAGTGCCTGTCATAGTAATTGAAACTGTGCTATCCCCTGCTGTACCTGACAATGTAGGTGTACCACTCACTGTACCTCTAGGTGTAACATAGTCAGGATCTCCCAGTAGAAATGTACCTACAGAACCCTTAAGGGCTACAAGCATAGCTTTCCATTCAGCAGCTAGATCCCTACGCACTGAGGGAATACTGACTGAGGCAGACCAGATTTGACCCTGATGGGAAATAACCTGTTGTTTATAAGTAAAGGGAGACTGAGAGACAGCTACAGCATTTACAGCACGTAGTTCAATACTCTCTATGCCAATAGTTGTAGGTGTATTAAGAGGGTAACTTATAGCCATGATTTATCCAAATGCTGATTTCATTGCACCACCTCTACGTCTTTGGTTCATAACTGCACCTACGGACTGATTGATGATAGCTGGTGAGGCTTGTGCTATTGTCTGAGTAATAAGTCTCTTAGTATCGTCTGAGGTATTGGCTGAGATATTGAATACTTGGTTTACTACTGTACCCCCAGCACCCTGACCTTTAGTGTGGTCTACGACAGTCTCTCTAGGGTGTAGCATAGCCATAAAGCCACCCTTACCATCTAAGCCACCTGATCTTGGGCCTGAGCCTGTGTATCCACCACCTTCATATCTTCTAGGGGCTTTAGGTGGGGCTACAGAACCCCCAGTACCAGCCGCAGAAGCAGGAGCAAAGCTACCTGTAATGGCACCAGCAATAGATTGTACTAGCTGTTCAACAACAAGTATTCTGTAAAGCTGTTGTATGATGTCAGCAGCCATAGATCTGAAGGCATCTTTAGCTGATGTAGTTCCATCTACTAGCTGCATGAAGAAGTTACCAAAGGCTCCAGAGACACTATCAGCTATAGCTACTTGTTGTTTCTGTACATCAGTTAGTTCTCTTGTAAGTTCTATCTCTTTTTCTAGTACTTTAAGCCTTCTAGCGGCCTCTTTTGCAGCAGCTTCTTCAGCAGCTTTTCTATCTTTGTAAATCTTAGCCGCCGTAGCGAGTGCATCCTTATTTATAAATATGGGTGATGTCCCTAATAACATTTGAGATCTTGCCTCTAAAGCAATGTAACCCATTCTTACTTCATGGGCCTTTTTCTCCCTCTTAGCCCTTTCTTCATCTGCTTGTTTTCTTGCTTTAGCTATAGCTTTTCTGGCAGCTAAAGTAGCTTCAAACTCTTCATTAAGAGCCTTTCTTGCACGTTCCCTAAAAGCCTCTTCAGCTTTAGCCCTGTCTTCTTCAGCCTTCTTTAACCTTTCTTGATTTTCAAAGAACTCTTCATCTTCTCTGATTCTGTCCATAGCAGCTTGCACTTGCAAAGTTTGAACACGTAGCTTCTCTTCTTCAGATTTAACCAAGTTCTGATTAAGCTCTAAGGCTTTTCCAGAAAGATTTACTTGCTCCAACACTAGCCTATTGATATTATCAACTATAGGCATCATTTGAACCCTTGCCTCATAGATCTCAGGGTCAAACTGCGTTGTAAGGGAAAGTCTCTTTTCTTGTAGTTTATCTGCTTTCTTGGTTATGGATTCAAGTGCATCTTCAAAAGTTTTAAAACCTTCAGCAGCATCTTCAGCATCCTTACCAGACCTAGTAATAGCTGCACCAATAGCCGTTACTAGGGGGATAGCTATACCTAGTGCAGCAGATAGCCCAACGGCAGCACCAGCAGTAAGTCCTAACGGACTAGCTATGAGTGGTAAGACTCCCACTAACTGAGAGGCTTGTTGACCGAAAGCTACAAAAGCATTGGTTCCAGATTGTACCTGTACAATAAAGTCACTCACTTGATAACCAGCTTGTTGAGTAACAACACCCATCCTATTGCTTGCTTTAGTAGCCGCCATTTGAGCATCAGCGTAAGCTCTTGTTGAAGTAGTCGCTCTTTTTATGGCGCTATCTACTTGTTGGATACCTTTGGAGTATTGCTGAGCAGTTATTTTACCCTTATTAAAGGCTTTATCAAGTTTACCATAGCCCTTTTCTAACCTAGCTACACGATCAATACTTTTCAAGACTGAAGTATCGTCTACTTCAATACTTACGTTAATATCCGCTAAGTCAGCCATTCATCGTACCCATAAAGACTACATCAACACGTTTTATTGCTTCTATTTCCCAAGAAGACAATGGTGTATCTGTAAGCTCCTTCCATGTTTTTATTTCTTGATAACTTATCGGGTTTGGGCCTGAGAACCCCATCGTTCTACTTGCGTTTAATACAACAAAGGCAGACCAAACATGAGACATAAGCAATGGGAAGTCGGGGCCATCTAATGCTTTTGGTCTGTGTCCAGTCTGCCTTTCTACTTGTTCTAAGTGTTCACGTTCTGATGTGCCTGACTTATCTGGTCTACTTATAGAGAACTCATGCTCTGCATAGTCAACCAGTTCTTCAATCAGGCCTTCGTAAAATCCAGAGAGTTAGCTACTGCTTCCTCAATCTGATCTCTTATCCAGAATACTTCAGCGTAAATCTCTTTGGCCTTAGCGATAGAGAACTTAGGTTTAGAACCACCATAAGTAATCTTCCAGCCTTTAGTAGTTTTAGCAAGTAAGTCTAAGGTAGCGTCCTCTAGGTCTTCTGCTGTAATCTCTACCTTCTTCTTATTCTGTGCTTGCTTCAGACGTTTGTTGGTTTGCTCATGTACAGCAGCCTTATACTCTTTGGAATGTGGTGCATATACAGTGATAACCATTGGTGTATCGTCATCATTATTCAAGACATCAAAGCTAGTAGGATGTACAATAGTAACATCTACAGTGTCGCTAGTCGGGGTTAAATTCTTTAAGTCCATGTCGAGTTTCCTTATTGTCGGGGTGAAAAGTTGTCGGGTTAGTTTATTAAAAGGGGAAGCATCAGACCCGACACCAATGCCTCCCCACCCTAGCTAGGGAACCTATGCAGAGCGAGTAATAACTAAGTTACTTGCATCTGTAGTGTTATAGAGTGCTACGAATGACATAGAGATAACACGGCTAGTTGGGCCATCTACACCTACATCTGCACTATTGATCTTAGCCCGTGGGAATGCGAACTTCATAGTATTACTCTGACCATCACCCACAGTTACCTCAAGCTCAGTTTCAGTCTCATTCAAGAAGCGGTTGATTAAAGCTTCATTCTCAAAGTAAGCTGAGATAGTACCTTCGATTTCTGCACGACCAACTTCCAACTGTGGCGCACTATCACTACCAATTACGAAGGTAGGTGCGAATGAGTTAGTCAGAGTGAAGTCCATACCAGTTACGATAGCTGATGTAGAGGGTGTACCATTTACGTTACCGATAGCTAATGTACCTGAGTAGGCATCGAATGGAGCAGCACCTGATGCAGCGTCCTGTGTCTTCTCAGTAGCACTCATGGTCATGTCTTTACCAACCATACCGTAGGTAGCTGTTACCATCTGGTTAGGGGCTAGAGAGATACCCATAGTAGAAACTGTCATACCTGTGAACAAACGAGCTTGGTCGATGTCAGCAGCATAGTCTTCGATAGAGAAGAATTTAGGTGTTGTACCAACCTTAAGGACGTTAGTTGACCAAGTGGACAACATAGCTGATTCTAGGAATGCATCATAGTCAGCATCACGTAAGTCAGCAACAATATCACCAGCAGCTTGACGGTTACCATGACGATCAACACGAGGCATACGATCAGCTTGAATATCAGTACCAGCTACACGATCCTTAGTTAAGTTCAAAGAGTGTGTGCTGAAGGGTAAGTTTGTGAAGTTACCAGCAGGAGTCGTGCCAAATGTGCTTTCCACAATGAACGATAGGCTGGAACGAGAACCTTGTGCGAAGGCCATAATGTATTCTCCTAATTATTATAAACGTACCATCCGACATTAATCGGAACGTAGTACCAAGGCGCATCTAAGAAACCTTGCTGTCTTTCAGCGTAGTCAATAGATACAGTTATTGTTTCATCCCCAGAGTAGGAGATTTTAGTAGTTGCTTCAAAAGCCTCTAAGACAGTATTAGCTAAGGCATCAGCAGCGGCGGGGCCATTACCTTCTGGGGTGTAGGCAGTTACAACAAACACACCATCGTATCTCTGTTGTGGGTTTAAACCTCTTACAGCGGGTCTGCGGAGTGTCGGCAGGAAATTAGTCTGTAGGTAGCTTGTACCTGTCGTTGGACTAAATGAAACATTCTCATAAGCTATACCTGCAGGTAAATTAGAGGTATTAGCTAACTTGTTCTCAAGTGCTGCCCGTATGTCATTATAGATACTAGCCATGGATGTTTCTCACTTGAGTATAAACGTAGTAACCTTGTCTCTTCCAGTTAGGCCCACCGTACTCTACTGCCTGAGAGTGAGGGCTATCATTACGAAGAGTAATCTTTGTGGTATCAGATAAGTCTAAAGCGTTAATATCTTGTACTAGATTATCTAAACCCTCTTGACGCATAGATTGTTGGTTTTGTTTCTTAGGTTTATTACGAGAGGATTTACCACGACCCCTAGAGCTTGTATTAGTCTTGAAAGAGTGTGAGGTAACATAAGCACCAGTATCCACGGGAGATAACCTAACGGTTGTTTGTGCTATATCTACTAGGACATCTCTAACCTTGTCTTCAGCAGTTTGCTCAAGTAGAGCTAGTTTCTGTTTAAGAGAAGGATTAACCTTGAGTGTTGCTTGTACAGCCATTATTCTCTCACATCACACAAGAAACAAATCTTGACCCCATTAGAAAATATAGTAACAACAGAAATAACATTAACTGTGTCACCGTTACCAATAATCTGATCTTCGTCATCGGGTTCTACTGCCAATCCTAAAGCTGGGACTACGCATTTACGGGTGCCTCTACGGATCTCATCTACATTAGCTATGATACCTTGATCGTAGTTGTAGAAGTAACCCTCAAAGCTGTAGTCAGTTGTAGCTGAACCTGTTACTGACCCAGTAGTAGGATCATAGGTTCCTGCTGTAGTCTTCTTGCGTAGAGTAAGCGGCTCACCAAACTCCTCTACCATCTTGAGTAGGTTATAACCTCTTGAGAATGCCATTACCTACCCCTTAACTATAATCGTAGTCATCACCACTGTAACTTGGTGGGTTCTTGAATCTATCCCTACGGAAGGATGGTGGAACACGATCTGTATCTTGTCTTACAGTATCTACTCTAGCTATACTAATACCACCAGCAACTACACCTACACTAGCTCCAGCCTTCTTACCGTTAAGCTCAAGGTCTAAAGCTAGTTGAGTGTACTGATTGGCTAGGTCACTGTAGTTAGCACTCAGAGCGCCTGACAGGTTCTGTGTGACCCTACGAGAGTATTGTGCAGCGATTGTTCTGGCAGTCCAAGCACCAGCTTGATAGATGTTGTCGCTAGTCTGGGATAGAGCAAAAGTAATTTCTTCATTCTGGACTTGTTGGTCGGTGGTGTCAGTGTCTCCTACAAGGAGCCGTACAGAGTTCAAACGCCCAGAGGCTGTACCTGTACCTAAATCAGTTGCATCATACGACCAAGCCATTCTTAAGTCTCCATGTGACCATAATTTCTACGCCAGCTACGAATAAGCCCACGCTGTTTATCAACTATCTTAGACTTCTTACACTTCTTCTTCTGAAACTCAGCCTCAGAGGGTGTCTTAGATTTTACTTTATCGTTGATACTGTCGACAAGGCCGTGTAGTCCAGCTACATCTAGTTCTTCTAACCCATCTCCAACTCTACGTTCTATTTCAAAGTCTGAGTTGTGATAGATAAAGCCTTCTCTGTACAAGATTAGTGTCTTCTCTTCAGTTACACCAATCTCTTTCCACTTAAACTCATCGCCCTTCTTTAGCTGTCTACCCCAAGATTGAAACGGGCGCTTAACAAAGACTGGACGGTCTAGTTGAAATGGCATCTTTTCTTGTCGGATCATTGTACTACCTTTCGTCGGGAAGGATGGCAGGGGCCATTACTACAGCCCCCACCAAGGTAAATTAAGCTACAGCGTTGATGAACAAGTAACCCAAATCAGCGCCTACGACTTTCATATCGTAAGACATTTTAACTTGGATCATTTCAGCAATCTGCTGACGCTTCAGAGCATCGTCTGAGAATGACTCAACTGTGATACCCAAGTTGTTTACACCTTCAAGGTTGTTCCATGCGAAGGTCAAACCTGCTGCTGGTGACATAAGACCAGCATTTGATGGGGTGTAGCACAATAGAGCATTCTTACCACCGATAAACGCATTGCTTTCTGCAACACCTTCAACAGATGAGTTCTTGACAGCTTCCATGACGTAGAAGTTCTCTACTTCAAAGATCTCAGCCAGTTTAGCATCAGTTACCAAAGCTGTGTTGGTTACAGTTGCCCCACCGTTCAAGCGAGCAAGAACGTCTGGGTGGTTGATTAGCTTGTCACGTACTTCTTTACCAACAACCATTGTGTTTGGCTTGAAGCCACCTGAACCTAACTGAACAGTGCGACGAGCAAGAGTAACAGCATCAATAGGGTCTGAGTTAGTGTAGTCTGACCATTGGTCATTACCACTCAATGTGTTGTCAGTTCCCCATTGGCTAGCTACAAAGAAGTTGCTTGCGAACTGCTCTTCACGATGGATCATCAGACGCATCGCCAAGGTTTCAGCACCAGCGGAACGGATGTCCAACATAGCATCTTCGTTAGCCAAAGTTTGCTCATCGAAGTCCATACCTAGACCGTATACGTCAGCAAAGTAGCTGCTGGTCGATAAAGTCATACCGATACGGTTTACTTCTGTGCGTGGAGCCAGTTTCTCTACGTCACCAGTACGGTTCATGTTCGCACGGTCGTAGATGTAGTATTTGTCAGATTGTTTTGAAACACCGACAGTTGGGAAAACCTTATCAGCGATAAAGTTCTCTTGTGATTGTGCATAAGCCAGCGTGAGGTTAGTCAGCGGCTGATCTACATGCACTGCGGATGGAGTCAGCAAGGGCATTATTTATTCCTTTCTATGCTGGATTAAGCTACGACGTTACCGC
>Ga0181403_1000351_pt1 | contig 11119 bp, 20 predicted proteins | sample 26SPOviralmetaG_FD_130132 | JGI IMG/M metagenome (GOLD analysis project Ga0181403, IMG submission 130132) | Marine viral communities from the oligotrophic San Pedro Time Series (SPOT) site, San Pedro Channel, CA, USA - 26 SPOT_SRF_2011-09-28 | ecosystem: Environmental > Aquatic > Marine > Strait...
CTAAATTGGGTGTTAGAATTCAATTAACACCTAAAGAAGGTATGTTAGAACCAGATGTAAGAGATTCACTTGAGGCTACTATAATGAAAAAATTAAACACTTCGTTAGGTCAATATGATATTCAAGTGAGTAAAGATACAGACGTACCTAATCCTGAAGTACTTGGTTTCTTTATTCCATTAGCCCAAATTAAAAATATGATAGTTAAATCTATCAAAGGATCAGGTGGTTCATCATTTAAACCAGACTTAGAAAAAGATGCTCTTCAAAGAGATAAAATAGGTCAGATGATGGATAAAGAAAAACAGGCTCAAGCAGCTAAACAAACTACAAACGAATCCATTAATGACTTAATTAGTGATCAACTTATTACTGAAATGAGACAAAGAACACTAAATGAAATTTCTCAAATAGTAATGAGAGAAGATTTTTATGGTTTTGTAAATGCAGGAAATAATATGCTTCGCTCGCTTGAAGAAAGAGGTTATGATATGAGAGAAGCTAAGAAATACTTAGGCTATCTAGTTAAACACAATATAATGTAATTGAAAAAATCAAAATTAAGAAACAAATATAATCATGAAAAAATCAAAGTTAAAAAATATAATAAGAGAATCAATCAAAGAATTGATAGGTGAACAATTTATTAACTATGATAACATAGCTCCAGAGGGGCCGGGTAACCAATATACTTTGTCAAACATACAAGACGTACTAGACTATATCGAGATTAACGGTAGTTTAGTAGGGGGGTATAGTTTGCCTGGTGGAGGTAATGCACCAGCTTTTAGATACTCAGTATGTTATCAACAAGCATGCGCTAATGGTTATTGGACTGGTCCCGATTGTGATAATCCTGGTACTGGTTGTATTAATATCCAACATACTAACACAGATATGAACACCATAACAACCCCGGGAGGAGGTCTTAGTAATTCAGTATTAGATGCTTCTAATGATCCAAATTCTGGATATTATGATCTTATTATGGGTCCAAATCCTTACCAGCCATGTCCTGCTGCATGTGAAGCTTATACCCCTCCCCCTCCACCTGAACCAGAGTTTCAATCTATAGGAGATACTGAATATGATCCAGAATTTTTTGATGATGAAAATCCTGGTGGTGCAGCTGATCAAGGCGAAGAAGTTACTGGTTTTCAGTTTCCTGAAGGTTTTGACCCCACAGATTGGATGAATAGTTGGGCTATAAATTTATATCAATATTTAGGCTCAGATATGTCGGGAGTATGTGATTTCTTATCAGAAAGAATATCAACTTGGACAAATCAATATGAATCGGCTGGTCCTTTATATCAAAACCAATTAGTATTTAAAATCCAAGCAGCTTACATGCTGCAATCATATTTACCTTGTAGTGGGTCATTAGAAGAACAAGCAATGGGAGTATCTTTACCTAGCAATTTAACATCACTTATAAACAGTATAGCTAAAAAAACTGCTTCTAATCTTATGAAAAGTTTAGAACAAAAAACTAGAATGAAAAAATTAGCAAATATTCCTATGGATAAACCAATGGATAAACCAATGGATAAACCGATGGATAAACCAATGGATAAACCGATGGATAAACCAGAAAAAAAATAATTCATGAAGAAAAAACGACATATACCAGTTATATCGTTTAATGAATTAGAGTTAAAACAAAAAAAGCCTCAAGTGTATAAAAGCCTCGTAGAAGGAATCACTGAGGCTTTTGAAACCAACTCTGATGAAATTAAATTATGTGAAGTTAAGTACGCAAATACTTATTTAACAGTTCATAAAGATAGTTGGTCAGGTAGTTTGGCTAAGGCAATGGATTTTTATATAGAAAAAGAAGAATACGAAGAGTGTTCTAAAATAAAAAATCTTATAGACAAATTATGAAGCAATACGGAATGTCACTTAAAACGGGTAAGGACTTAATAATGTTAACTCGTCAAGATAATTTAGAATTAGCAATTGAATATTTTTCAAAAATAAAACAATTACCTTTAGAAAAATTTAACGAAATATTTGTAGTAATAGAAATAAAAAATGAAACTAAGTAATAATTTATCACTAGCAGAAGTAATAAAATCAAACACAGCAACTCGTAGAGGTATAGATAATACACCTACAGACGCTCACATTGAAAACTTAAAATATTTAGCTGAAAAAGTATTTCAACCATTAAGAGACCACTTTGGTAGTTCAATTTTTGTTTCTAGTGGTTATAGAAGTAAAGGATTAAACGAAGCGATAGGTGGTTCACAACGTAGTTTTCATTCACATGGTATGGCTTTAGATTTAGATCAAGATGGTAGAAGTAACTCAGTAACAAATACAGATTTATTTTATTATATTAAAGATAATTTACCTTACTCTGAATTAATTTGGGAATTTGGAAATGAAGACAAACCAGATTGGGTTCACGTAGCAATAGCTAAGGGTAGAGAAGATGAAAAAAATACTAAGATCGCTTACAGAGTAGATGGTAAAACCAAATACGCCAAGTGGGATAGAGATTAATATTAATAAAGGTTATGGAGGAAGAAGAAGATGACATCAAAAAGATCCAAAAATCAATTGATGAGATTTTGGGTATCGAAAGTGGCCTAGCTAAAAAAAGAGCTTCAGTTAAAAATAAAAAACGAGAATATTTTAATACTATTTTAGCTGGTTTAGCCCATTTAAATAGTCGTTCAATAGGCTTAAAAATGGATTACAACATTGATTTTATTGAATATGATGAACTATTTTTCAATGTTATAGAATCATTAATGGCACTTCACTTTAATAAAGAACAAAAAGCTCTTATAGAATGGTTTTTATATGATAAATTCCTCCCTACAGGCGAAATGTTAGTCTTAAATGATGCCTCAACAGGTAAAGAAATTCCTACTGATACCCCAGATGATATTTGGGACTTAGTTCAAAAATATGAGAAAAAAGATAATAAGTAAGGACATGGTTTTACGTGCTATGAAGCACACAAAATCAAATATGGCCGCAGCCCGATTTTTGGGCTGTTCTTATCCTCATTATAAACAATACGCTAAGTTATATAAAAACGAGGAAGGTAAAACGTTATTTGATACCCATTTAAACAGACAAGGTAAAGGTATATCAAAACATTTATATAAGAAAAAAGACCTCACCCCCATAAATGACATACTAGAAGGCAGAGTTGATGTATCAAATTACAGCCCAAAAGAATTAAAAGGCAGACTAATACACGAAAGTTTAATCGCAGAAGAATGCAATAGCTGTGGATTTAACGAACGTAGAGTGGTTGACTACAAGGTGCCATTAATATTAAACTTTAGCGATGGTAACGCAAAAAATTGGCAACTAGAAAATCTCGAAATGCTATGTTATAACTGTTATTTTCTAAATGTTGGTAACGTATGGAGCGATAACCAACTACAACAAATGGAAGATTACAACCAAAAGAATAAATTCAACAACGATCCTGAACCAGATTGGGAAATGGATGAATCTCATGTTAAACATCTTAAAGATCTCGGCTTATGGGATGAAAAAGAAGATGGTGAAGAATTTATAGATTTTACATAAAAAACTTGGATTCCCAAGATATTTTTCTTACATTAATGTAATAAATCAAGGAAAAATTATGGGTAAAATGAAAGAAAAGTTTTTAGAGGATCAAGAAAAAGCAATCAAAGATGCATTAGATGCATTTCACGATGATGATTATCAATTAGAAGAGTATTATGCTTCACTCCAACCTAGAGAAGATGAATTTACAGCCGTCTCACAAGAAGAAGTCCAAGCAGAACATGATGCATGGTGGAATAGTTTAACTGACGAACAAAAACAACAGTTGTATTTCAATCAAACAGAAGCAGATAAAGATCACATTAACCATTGGATAAAAAGAGAAGACGTATAATATGAATATATCACAAGAACGCTTTTTAGAAGCAAAGAAAAAAATTAGTAAAAAATATCCTGGTGCTAAAACAGTAAAAGACCATTTAGGTAAATATTTTGTTGCAACAGCAGATGGTAGAGATATAAATAATCTACAAATAGGACAAGCAATTAACTCATACGATTTTGATGATGATAGTGATTTGCTAGGTTTTAACGCAGCATTAAACAAATTAACCACTATACCACATTCAAACACAATTAAGGAAGCTTGGCTTAGAACGGAGGTAGCTATTAAATCACATCACGTTGTAAACAGAAATAGTAATAAATTCAGTGACGAGAAAGTCATGAGGAAAATGGCTAAAGATTTTGAATAATATAAACATGACACCATTATTGTTAGGGATGGGCTCTTTTTTGATAGCCCATATTCTAACCTTCTTTCAACTAAACGGACAATTTCTATATAAGTCATTCCAAAAACACGAATGGTTAGTAGCAGCTTCTGGAGTTATATTATCCTTTTTCTATATGTGGGGTACTAAATATGTTGTAGAAGCATTTAATGGTTTGTTATGGCCTGGTAGATTTATAGGTTTTGGAGTTGGAATGGTAGTTTACGCTATAATGGTAAGTTATTTTTTCAACGAAGGTATTAACATTAAAACATTAACAAGCTTAATTCTAGCAACAGGATTAGTTTGTGTACAGGTTTTTTGGAAATAATTCCTCATTAAATAAATAGGTTATGTCCATTTTACTAAATAAGGGTTGGTGCGAGGAGCCAACCCTTTTTTATATTTATAACAAATGACAAGAAATGTTTGCACTAGGAATACCAAAAAGACAATATAGAAGAACCACTCAGGTTCTAGGACCATATATGTCATCTCCTACAAATTACGATGCTATAAAACAAGATGATGGTTTTTATCTTTTTACATTTCCCGATATTGATGAAGATGAATTTAGAAATTTAGTTGATTTATTAAAAAGAAATGGCGTAACAACTATAGGAGCCGACTCTCAACTAACAGAAAAAAAAATTATGAAGTTATCTAATTTAATTAAAGAAGCTGAACTCCCTCCTTATTTATTAAGTATTAATTATCTTGTAGAAGCATGGAATTCAATATATGATCCTAATTTTGAATCAATAGACCCCCCGTACCCTATAAATTTTGATCTAGGTAGTTGGATATCTAATTTTTATAATACTGTACAAGGAGCCCAAAATCCTGAAAATTTTGTAATGAATCAAGCAAATGCATGGGCGGAAATAATAAATAATGCCCAAGCAAACATACAAAATGCAGGACAAAAACAAATAAAAAACGCCAACCTAGCAAAATTTACTATAGGCATCGCTAAGAGCGCCATATATACTGATCCGGATTCTGTCCTTTATATTCCATCCCCTAATTCCTCAGTCGATCTATTTACAACAGATCCTAGCATAGGGAATATACCTAAAGATCCCAAAGAACCAATAAAAATTCCTGGTTTTGATAAAACCAACCCTAATTTACAATATGCACCTAAAAATATGAAACTAGCAGATTTAATTAATCCTTTACGTGAAGAAGAAGGCAATAAAGGATATGAAGCAGCAAGAAAACTAATAGCTAAACTAAGAGAAAAAACATATAAATCATTTTCTGATCAAGAACTAGATGCATTTTCTAAAGAAATGGTTTTACATTTAATAGATAATCCTGCCGCTGAAGCAGCAGTTATGATGCGTAATGCAAAATCAAAATCAGACGAATATAAACCAGGTACAACCGATGAATTACCCTTTTAATTATGACTAAAAAAGAACTCAAAGACATTATTTTAAAAACCCTAGAAAAAGAGGGTGGAGCAGCTGGTTTAAAAGCACTAGCTAAAGCAGCTAAAACTTCTAAAAATAAATTAAAAAAAGATTTAGATGATATGAGTGGTGTTAAACAACACCAAGATGGAGATTATATTTCTACTCCTATTAATGAAGAAGAAACAGCCCCTGCTAGTATGCTTTCAAGTGATGAAGGATGTAAATGTCAATGCCCCGCAGGTTATGGAACCGAAACCATGGGATCTCCTACTTTCAACTATGGTGGGGGTTTTTATACTGCGAGTGAGTGTGCAGCAGCTTGTAATAGTGTACCATGCTATGAACTAGAGGGGGGTACTACAACAACGGGTACACCGGGATCAGGTAAAGATAATATATTTGTAGAACCTGTTAAACGTCCAAGTAAACCAATAAGAAAACCTACGTTTAGAAAACCTGCGTTTAGAAAACCTACGTTTAGAAAACCTGAAAGATCTAAAAAACCCATGCGTTTCAGAGAAGCAGAAGAAGCAATAATTGAAATGATAAATGAAAAACTTTGTAAAAAAGGTAAAGCATACATTGCAAAACGTAAACGAGCAGGTGAAAAATCATCAGCATACTTATCAGGTAGAGCAGTTAAAGTTTGTAAAGGACAAATGAAGGGATAATGAAAATTACTAAATTCGAAATACAATTATTAGTAGAACAGGCTAAGGATGAATTAAACAAAGAATGTCCCTCTTCTACTCAAGATATATCCCTAAACACAGCAAATAGAGATAGAGCTATACAAGCCGATTTTATTAAATATGGTCCTTTAAATGTAGAGGAACCAGGTGATTTTTGGGAAAAAATAGCTGATAAATGGGATACAGACGTTGAAGCAGCTAAAAAATCTAAATGTGCTAATTGTGTTGCATTTGATATTTCACCTAGAATGTTAGAATGTATACCAGGTAAAACATCTGAACCAGTTGAAGATGAATTTGGTGTATTAGGATATTGTTGGATGCATCATTTTAAATGCCACTCAGCTCGTAGTTGTAATACTTGGGCAGCAGGTGGTCCCATAAACGAAGATGAAGTATCTTATGATTGGCAAAAACGTAATTTAAAACAAGCTATAGACCCAGAACCAATTGATCCAGATATGTATCAAGACGATACTGAAGGAGAAGAAAAAAATGAAAGCTTAAGAAATTGGTTTAAAAAAGAAGATTGGGTACGTATAGACACCCAAGGCAACATAACAGGTGCTTGTGGTACAATGAAAAAAGGGAAAAAAACAACCCGTTGTTTGCCTAGAAAAAAAGCCCAATCACTTACTAAAAAACAAAGAGCAGCTACAGCTAGAAAAAAAACTAGAAGTAAAAAACAATTTGTTAAAAATACTAAAGCATCAAAAGTATCACTTAAGAAGAAAAAATGATTAAATTAAAAGATATTATTCACGAAGCACAGGTATCAAGAGAACTTTGGTATCATGTTAAAAACAATATTTCACTTGAGGAATGTGTGTTTAGATATGGTTCACCTAAATATTTTACTTTAATAAATGAAGCTAGAATGTTAGCATATGAAGAAGATATTGAATTTGATAATCAAACAAGAGCACTACTAGAAACAGATTTAGGTAAATTTGGAACGTATGAGGGTAAAGAAGTTGCTTTAGATTTCCCTCTAATTAATCAGGGATATTTAAATGAATTTGTTGGTAAAGAGTTAGAAGATAGAAACGAACCTTTATATAATAAATTAGTAGCTGGAATGGGTAATCAGAAACAGTGGAAGGTGAAATGCTAAGAGCTATTAATAGAATAGCTTACCGTTACTATAATGATGGTGATGAATATATGACAGGATATGGTACTGAAACAGCAGGACCTGCTCACTCATTCTTAGTTAATGCTAACCATCCTCTAAAATCAGCAATGATTAAAATATTTAAAGACGGAACTAACTATGAACAAACAATCAAAGATGCTTTAGACACAATTTTAGATTACATTGAATCTAGACAAGGTAAATACACTCCTAATAATGTAGGTGATATATTTGATTATGAGCCCGAATTTGAAGACGAAGAAGATTATGATGATGATTATGATGATGAAGATGATTATTATCAAGAATCTATAAACGAAGCTAAAAAGAAAAAGAAAAAGAAAAAAGACCCACCAATTGGAAAACCAAAACGAGGTGGTCCAAAAGCATATTATGTTTATGTTAGAGACAAAGGTAAAATTAAAAAAGTAACATTTGGTTCAGGTGGTTTAAGAGCAAAAATCAACAACCCAAAAGCTAGAAAAGCATTCGCTGCTAGACATAAATGTTCCCAAAAGAAAGATAGAACAAAAGCATCTTATTGGTCTTGTAGATTACCACGTTACGCTAAACAATTAGGATTATCAGTTAAAAACCCAGGTGGATTTTGGTAACAGTACTCCCATTCGAAGAAGAACAAATTAGTAATAATATCTTTATTAGAACATTCTCCACAGATGTAGATGAAATGGATCTAATATGGCACACAGATAAAGAAAACCGCTTTATTAAAGTGTTAGAAGGTAATGGATGGCAATTCCAATACGATGAAGAATTACCATTCGAAATGACAGATGGATTAGGTTTTCCTATAATGAAAGGTCAAATACATAGAGTTATAAAAGGGTTAGGACCCTTAAAAATAGAGTTACATAAGAATATATTGTAACTAGTTATACAAATAGTTTTAAAGAGGTTACGTTAACTTTGAAACATTTGTATTATGAAGTATATCATTATTCTTTTACTTTTATTCTTAAATTTAAATTCTTACTCCCAATCATTTAAAGTACCTCCTATGAAAAATGGTGGTGATAAAATACTACATTTCACTGTAAGTTATGTTTTAACATACCACTCATATCATTACCTTAAAACTAAAATGCCTAAGAAAAAAGCCAAAATATATAGTATTTTAATAGCAACAAGTGCTGGTATAGCTAAAGAAATCATAGACGAGAAATGGCGTAAAGGTTATGAATTAGGTGATATCACAGCTAATAGTGTCGGTATAAGTTTTGCACTTATTACAATAGACTTTTAAAGATTTCCACAAAAAAACTTGGAGAAGCGAAATATCTTTCGTATCTTTAAGTATGATTAAAGTTGCAAATACACAATTCGAGTGGAAAGGTTCAGTATATGAATGTACAGAACAATGGAATATAGATTTCAATACTGATTATGATTATCGTGTATTCAAAGCAGATGAATGTAAGTGGTTAATGAAAACAGGACAATATGAGGTTCTAAAAAAACGACTTCGTACAGTAAATGAAGAAGTAGATAGTAATTATTTTAAAAAGGTTATATGATAGTACCCCCAAAACCAAAACGTGGTAAACGTTCCCCATTTTATTGGTGGCGTAGATGGAAATCACATCAGTATTTACCTGTTAGAGCAGGTTTATTAGCTAGAATCCAAAATGGTGATTTTGATTATCCTAATTTATTTGATTGGGCTAAGTATGAAATGCATTACATGAAGGATGAACATGATGCTTATAAAGCAGAGTATAAAGGGTGGGGTGATATTGAATTCACAGAAAAATGGATTGATATTGAAAAACGTTATCGTAAACGTTATAATAAGTTATTTGAAGATGCTTGTGAAGTAGAACAAAGACATCTTATGAATCTAGTAGATGCTTTTTTTAAGGAATTTATTTTATCAAAAGATGAGATAAGAGCAATTATGGGAGAATTTGGAGGCACAACAGAGGAGTTGTATCATTATATGGAAACACTTCAAGTAGGAGTTAGATCAGACAGTGATGCTAAACAATTAAAACGATTAAGACAAAAATATGGCTTACGATCCACACATAGAGAGATATAAAAGATACATTAAATTAAAAAAACCATTCAATGAAGCTGCTTGTTTAGAAGTATACATGAATGATAAATGGTATAGAGTTATTAGTAGTGATTTTAGATCATGGAGTGGTAAAAGACGTATAACAGAACATCATGTAATTGGAACTGAGCATAAAATAGATCAATATGAATATGAAGGTCCTGTGTATGCCAGAGATACAAACATGGAATATATAGGTGAAGTAGTAAATAGATTAGTAAATAGAAGTGAAATAAATGAATAATATTATGAAAAAGTCAATTTTAATTTTAGCAAGTTTAATTAGTTTAAATTTATCCGCCCAGGATACAACACACCCAGATACATGTATTGTAACAGTATATGACACTGTAACTTATACAAATATAGAATGGGTAATTGAAGCAGTTGTAATGGATACGTTTACAATATATAAAATCGAATGGATACAAAGAGATACATGTTATACCCAATTATATGATACAATTCAAGTTAGAGAAACAATATTTGATACAGTAACAGTATATGAAACAGTTTATGATACAGTAGTAGTATATTATGATGATCCACTATCAATTGATCAACAAACATTTCAACCTGAAAGGATACTAGTAAAAACAGTTAATCTAAATGGACAAATAGTAACAAATAGACCACGCAATACAGTACTAATAGATGTGTATAGTGATGGGTCATTTAAAAAATATGTAATCAGATGAGAAGATTAATATATGACATGTACTACAGAGATGAGATTACTCAAGATGTAGCTATTAAATTGTTAGATCAGTTAGAAAAATCAAGTAAAAAAAGAAGATAATATGCAATACGAACAAATTATAGACGGTTATTATGAAGGTGGTGAGGTTAAAGGTATAGATATGCTTAACTATATACCACTAACTAAGGATTTTTTCAAGTCAAGACCAGACATGAAACAGCGAGTAGAAAAAGCAATTAATACTAATACTTGCTTGGCTGCCTACCAAAGGGGTACTAGATTAGGTTACAAATTCATTACAAAAGAAGAAGCAAACGAACATATAGGCGAAACAACAGTAACAGTGGGTAAAATAAATACATTCAACAGTAGTAAATCACCAAGTGACTTTTATATTGACGATTTAAAATGGAAGTTTCTAGTACGTAACATTGAAAAGGGTAAAAACATAATGATGACTGGTCCTTCAGGTTGTGGTAAAACAGATGCTACATTCAAAGCAGCTGAAGCATTAGGTAGAGAAGTTATGTATTTTAACTTGGGTGCAACACAAGATCCACGTTCAACTTTAATAGGAAATACACATTATAACAAAGATTCAGGTACATATTTTAGTGAATCATCTTTTGTTAGTGCAATACAAAAAGAAAATGCAGTTATTCTTTTAGATGAATTGAGTAGAGCGCATCCCGAAGCATGGAACATTCTAATGACTGTCTTAGATCCTATTCAACGTTATTTACGTTTAGATGAAAAAGACGATTCACCCACAATCAAAGTAGCAGATGGTGTTTCATTTATAGCAACTGCAAATATAGGA
>Ga0181403_1000362_pt1 | contig 10978 bp, 4 predicted proteins | sample 26SPOviralmetaG_FD_130132 | JGI IMG/M metagenome (GOLD analysis project Ga0181403, IMG submission 130132) | Marine viral communities from the oligotrophic San Pedro Time Series (SPOT) site, San Pedro Channel, CA, USA - 26 SPOT_SRF_2011-09-28 | ecosystem: Environmental > Aquatic > Marine > Strait...
ACCCTGCAGTACAGAGTTACCATCTGAGTCTACGGCTTCTATCCGAATGTTGCTATAAACTTTGGGGTCGATCTTTATCAGCGTTTGGTTCGGTGATGACGTTTGGTTTCCCATCGAATTGTTTATTGTGCTAAGTAAGTAATAAAAACCACCAACATGTTTACATTCAGATGGCCTCCAAGCTGAAAGACCACCCACGGGGGTTATTGCTAAAGACTCGACTTTGTTTGGGGAGAACAAATGCACTATTCTTGTCGTTTAATTGTGTGTACGGTTCAAAGTCCAGCTGGTATTTGATGTACGGTGCAACATTACTGTGTGCCTTCTCGTTGTCGGCCATCTTGTACAGTAAACCTATTTTGGTGGAATCCTTTGAGTATGGTACCAGTTCGACGTTCTTGTGAGACACTATGTCCTTGACTTCCTCACCTTTTTGCGTTGTTTTGGTGACAGAGACGAATTTGTACTGATTTTTGTATGAATGTACGAAGATGCCTTTCACATTATGTATATCACAGTTCCCGAGGTGTTTATCACCCTCAGCCAATATGTCGGCATCGAACAGTTTCTTACCGTCTACTGGAGTGCTGATAATGGCGTCCGTGCCATCGATAGTCATTACTGGCCTAGATGGTTTGAATGCTAAAATTCGAATGATTGTGAAGAAGTCTTCTACAACAATTCCAGTTCCGGCCTTGTTGACCTTCCATGTGATTTTCACTTTGTTGCCGGTACTTTCGTATGTAGGCTCGGTATTAATGTATTTCGACCCCCCGTGGGTCCATTCGACCTTAACGTGTTCTGGCTCCAAAACAACGCCGTTGGTAGATCCGACCGTCACATGAACGTTCACAATACTCTCATTCTCGGTTACCTCATAATTAAATTCATCGCAAGTCATTGTGTTGGACTTATCTGCCAATGGTGTAGGTGTCAGTCCATGGCCCCACCTTCCCGGACATGTAAATCGTCCAAATGCAATGATATCTGGGTTCATTGGTGTACCAGGCTCATCATCAGTTTGGTGAGACGCACCCGCCGAGGGTAGACCAGCTTCGTAAAACTTTTGCAATATTGACTTTTTTGGATGCCATAGAAAGTATGTACCAAATATGACGACCGCAGCCAATAAGATCAGTCCAGCCATGGCTGCCGCTGTATGAGAGCGTGTTCCATTCCTGATGTTTCTGGATGGTAGCAATACGTCTACCGCACCAGACTGTGACTCGCTTGCCAGGTCCAGATTTTGGTTACTAAGTTTGCGCAGCATGGGCTTCCCCAAAACGAAAGCAGCCACCAACAAAAACAACGTACCGGATATGTTGAGTCCTGTATTTGTCTGCTTCGCAGTCAGGTGCCATTCAGCATCAATCTTTTGCAACACGATATTGTTCAGCATACCTTCCTGAATAGACTTACCTATTGACTTGAAAATCGTCTTAGAGGAGGACCCGACCGACAGTTTGGCACCATCGCACTCAAAACCCTCCTCCGCGTGGATGGTGATTTTGTTGTTTGTCCCATCTTTATCGTTAAGGTTTACGACATTAGAGCTTTCTACACCGTTTGCCACGGTAGTTTTGACTGCATTCTCGGTGTCTGAAATGTCCGTATTCACGTTCGTTTCACCCAATGGAATACCGTTATTGGCTTGCTCTAGCAGAGCTTTTACTAAAGATTGGAGCTCGTTCGTCAGCTGTGAGTTGAAAGAACCCTTATTCTTAGACATGAGATCGGCAAGTGCGTACACGTCTCTTGTGGAGTGTGCACTTAGAGTGCATCCGTCCTTGAGTACACCTTTACCTTTCGTTTTGATTTCAATTTCATTGTCACCTGTTTTCTTTGCATTAAAAGACGACGAATGCCTTGAAACAACGTTTTGTACTACCGAGGTGCATATCTCATTGACAATTTTCCTGTCCGTTGTTGAAATGTTGGCTCCCATATCAATGTTTTTTCTTGTAAGTACAACTTAGGAGAAATCGTCGATTTATTTCAAATGTCAACATATCTCTTATCGTGACATGGCCAGATCGCGGATCGATGGTACTTGTGTTGGGAGTGGAGAGTGTGTGGATGAGGACAACGGCATGTGTTGGCCGGAAGGATATGCTGAGTATTATATTTGGAAGTACAATGTCATGCCAACCTCGCTTTTCTACAAGTACATCATCGACAAGAAAAGCGGTTAAGCAGTCTCATTGCCAAACGGCCCGTGAGCCAGTCACCTTGAGATGGTTCTTAAGCCAAAAATGGTTCCAAGTATGTGTGGTCCTAATGATTTGCAAACTTTGCACTCAAGCCAGCTCACATAAACAGTCCAACATCATAATTCGAAAAGATGGACCCTACCATGCTGGAAACGCTGAAGGCCAACTGGCGTACCCTGTCACCGCACGTCATCGACACCCTGGAGCAACTGTGCGACCTGAATGATCTCTTACCCGAAGATGAGCTGTACGATACTTTGACCCCAGACGAGATGCATGGCGACTCTGATTATGCAGAAGAACGTGAGAAGGAACGTGTACCATGTTCCGTATGCACCGTTGTCAGCACCAACACCACCAACGTCACGTTCATCTCGGAGCCAACCAATTACCTCTCCATGCAAGTGGGTACCCCAGGTGGCATTTACTGTGCTGGGTACAGCTTTCAAGAACTGTGCCAAGATTGCTCCTCAAGCTTTATTGGCCAGAGTTCTCACCGTAAGCACTTGAGAGCATGTGCCGTGCAAGCCATTTCACACTTGCAAACTTCTCGCGAGCAGTACGCTAGAGAAGTACACACGCTCAACCAAGTGCTATTTCGCAAGGGCATCACGACCCAGCACGGGCTATCCCGTGCGATTGTCTCCTTCTTGTGAGTCAGCCAATTCTTGTTCATCAATAAAAGTTCATACAACGATTCGACTGACATGGTACCGGTGAAAGACTTTATCATGATGTGAGTCTGCCAACAGCTACATATTTCTTTTCTCATCCACCTCGTGGTACATGTACACCACGCCCACGAGTTTTGGGCTCGCTTTTGTGGCTGTGTATCCAATTTCATCATGATTAAAATGATTAGGGATCAGCTGTTGCTATCAGTCTTGCCGTAAATCTTGTTTAGGTCAGCAAACCCGGTCCACTGCGAGCCGTCCCACAGCATGCGGAACTGACCTTTCTCATGCTCCTCATGAATGGTGAAGGAGACAGGTTTTGAGTGATACATCTCTATGTCAGCAGGCTCGGGCATTCTGCACTCACTCTCCTGCCGAGGACATTCGGCCCGAGCGTCAGGTGTTTTGATTTCAGCGTCCATTGCATCGGCTGACAAGAGATTAGTGCCCGGGTTCGTGAGCACGCGTGGAGCAGGTGCACTACATAGGACTCCCCGCGCATGTCGAAAGTGGCTGCAGATCTTGACCCCAAACACAGGGAATACGGGGTGCCCTAGGTTGCACACGTAGTCCTTGCTCTTCAGCCGGGTAATTTGCTCTTGTGACAAGTTGATGTACTGGTCAAGTTGGGTAATAATCCCGGACTCTTTTTCGATAGCAGCGTTGATGGTGGCCACCATGTCGACCTTTGCCTTGATGTCAATATTGTTGGGATTTTTGAATTATGATGGGCTCTCATAGTATTTGCAACAACTACATGTACCTTTTTTTTGAGAACCAATTGGAAAGTCTAAGACGCGGCCCCTCGGTATCACCTTGGAACCAATGAATAGTTTGTTTCGGGCATGATACTTCCGTTTCGGTTTCCGCTTCGGAAGTGTTACGAATTTTGACTACTTTCTTATAGAACATTTTTGACTGTAGTCTGTCGCATTAGTAAAAGAAGAGATTAAATAAACAGATGGCATCAAGTGCATATGATCTATTGCACCAAGCCGTGCTCCACATGCTCTGTGAGCCTTATGTCAGAAAAGTAGGTGGTTACCGACTGGTTACCATGAAATTCATCATTGACCTCTACACAGATCTGGACGGAAACTTTGTACAACTGTTGCAGCGTGGCTTAGACTTTATGAAGCAATGTGAAGCGCGGATGTCTACCTCGGCCGAATTAGACGTGAGTCATCGAATGGCTGAGGTACTGAGACAGCTACCGTCATCGGAAGAGATGATTGTCATGGGGGGAACTCCGAAACATGCCATCAGTTTCCGGCTCATACCAGACAAGCGACAGATTTGGGTATGCAATTCAGGAGATGGACTGAACCAACACCATAAGCGATATCAAGTCAAAGACTCGGAAAAAGTTTACTATAAGCTGATACAAGTGTATCAGTATGACAGTGATGTCATTTACCATGCACAAAAACTCCATGTGTTGAAGTCTGTTATCACATGCCTGTGGTACAGACTATTGAAGAGGCCAGCCGTTTTCGATGTAACGACATTTTACGCTGTAGTAGTAGACCGTTTGAAGAGAGATAGTGTACCGGAACCTTTGGTGCAATTACCAGACATGCGTGGTGTGCATGAACTGAACAATACATTGAACATGGACACACTTGGTACGAATCGATTATTCGATACGGGTCGGTGGCTGGTGCATCAAAACGAAGTGTACGCCCTCCCCCAGTTAGCAGGTACGTGCACATACCAGAGCGTCCTCTGGTTGTATTTTCAGCATCATCCTATGCGTGCTATGGAACAGGAAATCAAATCGCGACATGCCTTGTGGGGCAAGATAAACTGGAAATGGACCAAGGAAGAGACTGAGAAACAGAGTATTCATAGGGCAATCATCAGATTGTTCCCGAAGACAAACGCCCAAGAGCTGTTTACTCGACAGTGGCTACACACGTTCTCGGCCACTGAGGCCAGCTCGTTTAAACCACAGGATTCCAAACCGTCTATCGAGCTGGAGTTGATGGAGAATGTTCCTTCGGTTGGTGTCGTTTTTGTTCGAACTATGAGGAGCATAAGATCGACCAAAGGTTCGTTGACTTACAAAGTATTACAAGATGCAATCGTGTGTTTGAAGATGATCTATAAGATGATGGATAAGATGAGGTGGCAGACACACAGGCTGGGACTCAAGATGGCCAAGGTATTGTCTTCTGCCCTGGTTGACATGCCATTCTCTGCAGCTGACGTTGATGTGCGATCAGTAGCTTCGGCGGCCGATGTGCTGATGCGTGTTACGTACATAACGTGCAGGGCAGAGTACCGACATGCCAGAGCCGGACCTTTGCTCGGTCGACTGGACGACAGTTACCACAGTGTTCTGGAGTTGTCGGTATGGGTGTTCTGCATGCATGACAGTCTTCAGCAGTCTTCTCTGGAAAAGCTTCCACTTGGACACGTTGCTCTTCAACATTTGCTTTTTGAACAAAAGAAGACAGCAGCATGGTGTCGAGATCTATCAATGTTTGACACTTGGTCTCAGTTTGTAAAAGAGTACGGAGGTTGGTTACCAGATACAAATCGTGTTGATGACGTCTACGCCAACATTGTGCCTGACCGGCATAATGATCCGGAGTTGAGCAAGACGTATGTGGATAAAGAGGACTTTAGAGCCAAGCGGTTTGCTAATTTCGTGGATACCTCGTACGCCGGGTATGCCATCGTAGCTGCCATTTGCTGTCCCTTGATGCGACGAGGAGATTTCAATTTGAATTGGTGTGATGGTGCGGGTGTATTGCGTCTAGCTTTATTCACTCGTGCAAATACCATGGGAATATACAATGGTCGGTGCTTAGTTTACCGGCAAAAGACACCCACAACAGAAAGTGAGCGGCAGGACGCGAGCTCTATAGAACAGCACATGAACTTGATTAACAAGTTGGTGAGTGGAACCGCACTGGATATGCTTGTTTTAAATGATGATGAATTGACCTGGCCATCGATCCCAATCACAGCTTGGCCATTCATGTCTACTATAATATCAGATCATGTTCACAGCAAACACATACGAACAGCGATGGATGCCCGAGTGATTTTGAATGTAGCGGCACGAATGTGGGAAGTGTTCACTTCCAAGGAGGTCACTGACCAGATTCCAGTGGTTGAAAATTGGCTATCGCTCGTGTGGCTGTCCATGTCTGCTATAGCAGCTGCTTCGATGACCACGTATCTTCACCAAGGTTCTCGACTCATTGGTGCGCTGACCGATAGACTGAAGAGCGGTAGAGATAATGTGAGCAGGCAGCTGGTACTCCAATGTGTAATTGTGCTGCTGACACGGTTATGCGACACATCGTCTAATGCGACAGTTACCAAGGAGTGCGCCGCCCTGGCAATCAATATGAGTTATAAACCGTGTATGCTGCTACCGTGCGGAAGTCCAAAGATCAAAAGGCCCCATGGAAACCAATTGGCTGCAGAACATAGCATTATATACGAGGCTGTGGTGCAGTGTGTTACGCACGTGCCAATCTTGATCGAGTGGTTCAGTGGCAAACTATCCATCGTTAGCGACTCAAAGGTGGTTCCACGTGATTTGCAAAGATTGCGCATACACAATGACCGATCGTGGACATATCATCAGGTAACTGTACAGCCTGGACATCGGCAAACTCTGAGCACTCTTGTCGACGGAAAGGTTGTAGGCACGTACGATCCCAAAATTGGGCTGCAACGAACCAGCGACAATGCAATATTGCAGACTGGTAAGCATGGTACGACGTGTCGAATTCATGCAAAATACGATGTTTGGAGCCATACAGATGGGAGCAAGACCATTGAGTGGGTTTGCGGGGGAGTACATTGGCGGAGGAACATGCCTGCTGCGCTGTGGTGTGATACTGCTGTCACAAGCTTTCAGCCTAGAGACATGCGCACACGCCGGTTTCGATTGTTGACGAATGATGAAACACCCTTGTTTGTTCGACCGTGGTTACATGGATGGGGTACCACAACAACCGTGTTTGCTGTCCGTGACAGTCATGATAGGGTGGGTTTGGTGTTTTTTGTACCGGCTGGTACCACTGTACCTTTACTAGGCAACACAGTGTTCAACCAGTTTAATGATTACCGGCGTACGTGGACTAACCTACGCAACGTGGCAACAGCTGCTTACTTCCATTCTTCCGGTACACGATTGGAAGGACTGAGCAATCGAGATGCCTTCACCTTGTGTGTGATGGCACATGCCAGCGGCCATGAACGCGCGTTTTGGTCCTTGTTGGGGCAGGCTTTCATCTACGGTGATACACAGCAGGATATGAAAGTGATCTGTCATAACCCTGCCTGTGCATCGGGAATACCGTTAGTCTTTGACGATTACAAGTACGCGGAGCACACTGACCCCGGGTATGCCTCTCTGAAGTTGACGGGAAGGCCAACACAACATATTTTCAAGTGGTCAGAATACTTACAAAGCAGCCCAGATCCAAACAGTCTTGATTTCAAGAGTACCTTGAAACAATTTGTGCCTCACCCCTGGGTTCGGGATTACAAAGAATTGGCAATTGATGCCAAAACATGGCACGAACGGTGCGACGAGGCTGAAACGCAAGATGCCCACCACCCATGGTCACTGTTCAGTCCACTCCGGCACTCAGCTGTCCGCCTAAACGCTTACATGCGCGCGCGTCGGGCCCTCGTTGATCATAGTGACGACCCATACGAACTGCGACGACATGTGCGGCGGTTTCACGAAGCAGCGGTTGACCTGGACTCCCTGGAGGCAGCTTTTGAGACTGGTACCGGCATCTTGTTATCTCGTAAACAACAGAGAGCTGTGAGGACAATGGCTAAAGACCTTGACGGTCCGGGACGGGTCCACCAAGCCGTGATGGGTCTTGGTAAATCGTCGGTTTTGATGCCCCTTCTGGTACTACATGCACTCGAACAAGGATCGCGAGTTCTGGTAGTGCAGCCCGAGCATTTGTTACAAGCTGCTCACAAAAACATATTCAAAACTTTGTCTACTTTTAACCACCCAATAGGACGGAACTGGAATTGGATAGGCACCAATCGGGACAAACTAGGTTCTCACGTGGTAACCTTGGTGTCTGACAGGGACTTAAAGCGCACGGCTCTCGAGGCCCGATGTAACAGTACGTTCGAGCACCTGCTACCCGCGGGTAAAAAGGTAGTGGTGCTGTACGATGAGATTGATAGTATGTTAGAGCCTTTGAAATCTACACTGAACATACCCTTTGAAACATCCAAACACCCAATCGTGTCAGAGAAAAAGATGAACGACTACTACAGTGTCATCGTGCGGTTGGCCGAGTCTAAGTCAATTGGCAACTTGAAGAACGGCTGGCCTACTGGGTTACTCGACAAGCTACGTCGTGATAGCGACCAGGTAACCAAGATGAAATTGCATGTCGAATACGGATCAATAGGTACAAAGATGCTTGCGGTACCGTACGTGGCTTCTCATGTGCCTGACAAACAATCGACCTTTGCCGACGTCGACATATCGGCGCTGTTGACGGCCAGAATGTTGCTGTCCACCGGTTTGCGGCCACAGGATGTACAGGAATTTCGCCGCCATATCAAGTCGTTCCCTCCGGAAGCACACGAACCGTTGATGCGTGTAGCTGTCGGGGAGAAAGGAGCCACCTCGATGCTTTCCGGCTCGGTAACCAACGCACACACTTCATCTAAGAAGCTAGTGCGTTGGTATCTTCGTCACGTGCTGTTGCCTAATATCCTCAGAGTTTACAAGTCCCGTCGAAATTTTTCGTTCATGGACCTTATCGGCAACGGCTGTGGGCATAACAAGATTGGTTTCTCAGGAACCACGAATATACGCATGCCTAGTGGTTTGGGGGCACAGAACGAAACGATGGCTGCTGACCCTGTGCGGTCGCAATTCGCAGAAGACTCTATCCGGGCAGCACTCGAGGGCAAGGACGTACGATCATTCCAAAAAGCTGAACATGTACTCAAGTGGGCCGCCGAACACTGCCAGGCACTAATTGATGCAGGTGCCGTACTAAACAAGTGCTCGGTGGACGACGTGGTCAGGAGACTATTGAACGCTAACACGCAATTGAAAGTATTTTTCATCAATGCCGACGACACACTGACCTCCAGGGGCAAAGGTGTTAGACCGTTCTATTACTTTGATCATCAACATTCACGAGGAACAGATATGGTTCTACCAGTTCGCACACATGGTCTGGTACTGGTTGACCTACAGACGTCCACGTACACTGACGTGGCACAGGCCGCGTTCCGACTTCGGGAGTTGCATTATGGTCAAACGGTATCCTTTGCTGCGGTGAAAGTAACAGGCTTCGATGGCAACTTAGTGGACCATCTCCAGAACATCGAAAGAAAATCAAAACAGACATCCAATTTACACTACCACATTCAACACTACAAAGCTGTGCGACGGTATGTGACTAATTTCACATATGCGGCATACTCCGAAACAGCCCCGTACCCGTTGATTGAATCGAACCTCATACATGAGACACTAGTGGACCAGGCTCAGCCCGGTCTGTGGGAGAAGGCTAAAGACGCAGAAAATCGCATCCACCAAATCGGTTCAGTGGAACAACAGCAGCAACAGCAACAACAGCAGAACACAGACACGGAACCGAGGCGTTACTGTATGACAGCCAAGGTGTCTACCATGGAAGATGTACTGGTCTACAAACGCACTGTATTAGATGAACATACCAAGGTATTAAAGAAGTTAAATTGGTCCCTTTCTCCTGGTCTATTGATTAGTGCACATCCAGACATGTGCTACGTGGCTGTTCATCCTGATGGTGCACTTCTGGCTTTGAGTGGCTCCGAGGTCCACGGACCACTTGGTAGAGATCTTGTGGGTCTGTTCACGACAAATGGTAACTCAGTTGGGACTCTGGTACGTCCATTGACCGATAAAGAAACGGGTCGGCTGTCTCTTCTTCGTGCGATGCTCCAGGGTGTTCTGTTGTTACCAGAGCAATGTCGAGCACTCTGGAGCCTGCACTCCATGGACGAAGCTGATCTAGGTTCATTGCGCAAGCTATTTGAATGTTTTTCTTCATCACGACCTGCCTGGTTGGTCGCCATGTTCATGGAAGATAAGCGTACGACCGTAGCGGGTATGATACAAAAGTTGAAGACAATGAACCCGAAAGAGTTTGTGGCCTTGATGACGAGGCTGAAAAACCCTAGTCCCGAACTCATTACAGTGCTATCGGTGCAACAGCCCATTGTTATCAATACCTTAAGCCGAAGTGACAACCAAGCTAGTTCGGATCTCCGATTACCCTCCTATGTATGGACTAGCAATGGAAGACATTATCACAAGAGTAGACATGGACTCACAACACGGATCCCGAATGACGTGATGAAGAGCTTGATTGATCGAGATGACGTTGTTCACATCAATAGTCACAAGTCTTTGAAGTGGAAAACGCGTACAAGCAACGGTCAGATGAGATACTACATACGAAGCCGTGGCAATGTAGCTCGAGTAACTCAAGTGATTTATGATACGTCAGACGCATTTGACTTCGGGTCTAGACCACCAAACATAGTTTAGTACATACACTGTATCAATGGGCTTTCTTACTCTTCTTGACTTGGATCCAATAATTACTTAACTTTGTTTGCCCGGGCTCTGAGTAGTCTCGGTGTTGATGACAAATAAAGAAGCCACTCTTGGTTTTGATTACAGCGTGGAAGCTGATGGCTGGCTTGGTCATTTATTTTCAATGGTTTGTTTTGATACCTTAGCACCTCGTGAGCCGTTTGCTCGATCCCTGGCAGGCGGTTAACAAGTCGCATTAGCAAACGGCTCACGGCTCGTGAGCATAATGCTCGTGAGCCGTTTGCTCGATCCCTGGTAGGCGGTTAAGAAGTCGCATTAGCAAACGGCTCATGGCTCGTGAGCATAATGCTCGTGAGCCGTTTGCTCGATCCTTGACAGGCGTTTAAGCAGTCTCATTAGCAAACGGCTCACGGCTCGTGAGCATAATGCTCGTGAGCCGTTTGCTCGATCCTTGACAGGCGTTTAAGCAGTCTCATTAGCAAACGGCTCACGGCTCGTGAGCATAATGCTCGTGAGCCGTTTGCTCGATC
>Ga0181403_1000366_pt1 | contig 10913 bp, 8 predicted proteins | sample 26SPOviralmetaG_FD_130132 | JGI IMG/M metagenome (GOLD analysis project Ga0181403, IMG submission 130132) | Marine viral communities from the oligotrophic San Pedro Time Series (SPOT) site, San Pedro Channel, CA, USA - 26 SPOT_SRF_2011-09-28 | ecosystem: Environmental > Aquatic > Marine > Strait...
ATAGCCTCAGTAGGTAATACTGTACGCGCTGCTCCAGTGATAGGAGATAAAGCAGCACCAGCAAGTCCTGCCATCATGTTCAAACCACCGTACATAGGGTCTGTAGGAGTTCTGGGGTTGAAGCCTTCTCCTGCTCCTTTACGTATCTTAGCTACGGAACTGCTAAAGTCCTCTGCAATGTTTCCAAGAGGAGCAGTTATAGGACTAGCCATAGCTTTTCCAATGAGTCTTCCGGCCCCTCTTTCTTTTATCCTAGAAGCTGCTTTCATTTCCCTACGAAGTTTTTGAATATCACTCATCTTCTTTAACTTCCTCTCGTGTCTGGTCAATGAGGTCTACAAGCAGTGCTCTGTCCATCTCAAACTGCTTAAGCAAATAAGCTTCGTCTATGTTTCTTATCGCTTTGTCCATGCCTGACAAAAGTTCTGCATAAGCTTTAAGTCGTCTCTTAGGTTTCATCGCAAGGTACGTACCATAGATACCTAGTCCCGCAGCAGCAGTACCTAGAGCAGCCGCAGATCCACCTAAAGCAGCCACACCAGCAGAAGTAGTGGCGGTCAATGCAAGAGGCGTCGAAGGTAAATCAGCTACGTCTTTAACTCTGTCGAAACCCCTAGCCAACATGTTACCTAATTCTTTTGCGCGTTTGTTAGACATGGCGTCTAAAGCTAAAAAAGCGTTGTGCTGTCGGTCCAAAAGACTGTGTAGTTTTTCACCTCTGGTGTTTGTCTTAAGCGTGTTGTTAAGGACGTTACGAATAGCTTTAGCGGCTAATGCTCTACCGGAAGCAGACTCTGCGTCAAGTACAGTAGAAGAAGCTCTTCGTAACGCTGAGTCAAACTCACGTCGCGCCTTAAGTACGCCGTTAAGGTCTGTACCGTGTTTCTGCACCATTTCCAAAGCAATCTGCCCTAGTTCAGCGGCAATCTTTTGTGCGTCCCCTGTAGCCAGACGAAACACAGGGTCTTGTTTAAACTCAACTATCGCCCCAAGTAGGTCCTCTGTCAACACGTCAGTGTCAATAGCTTTGTTTTGAGCTACAATCATGTTGTCTACGGCTTGTGCAGAGGACGCAATGTCTTTCTGTACGACGCGGTAGTTGTACGTATAGGAACGCTTAGGGTTTATCTCTTTTATGTCAGCCAATGTTTCAATGACGTTTTGATCTCTAGCATTGGGTTGCCACTCTCGTCTACGAAGCGGACCTACTTCTTCTGCTACAGCGTCTCCGGGTAACATCTCTGGTTCAACTAATTTAGTCGTGCCTTTGACTCTGTCTGCTCTAATCGCCTCACGAGATGCCTTTTGTGCGCCTTGGACAAGACTTTCAGGCAAACCAATGTCAGGCATATCAGGACGCGGGCTAAACACCGCTTGCACATCAATAGCAGTTTCAAACTTTTCAGCGTTTGCTGGGTTTTTAGACGCCCAGTCCTTATAAAACTCATAGCCCTTAGATGCAGCACTAGCGGCTGTTTGAAACGCCTCAGTATTTTGAACCTGAGCAAACAAATCTTGTGCACCTTCTTTAACTGACTGCGGTAATAAACCACCTATATAACTACTAAGCACGGCACCACCTGCTCTAGCAGCTTGAGATACAGCAACACCAGCTACTTTAGGTATGTCTGTTGGGTCTAATTCTTCACCTACAATTCTACCGGCTCTGCGTTGAAACTCAGGCCCAAACTGTTCTGCTTCACGCCCTAGTGTTTCTCTAGCGGCCCTTTCAGGAGCAAACGCTTGTTGTGGCTCCTGTGGTTGTTGTAAAGAACCATAAAGCTCTGCGGCTGCTCTAGCCAGCTCTTCAGCAGACTGACGATCGTTAGCAGCCAACGCAGCGTCAATAGCAGTCTTATACTGTTGTTGAGTGTATTGCATAAATACCTCTTATTGTAAGTAACTCTGTGCTTGCGGAGACAGTCCAGAAGCAGTAGGACCCGAATCTACGAAGATGTCGCCATAAAATGCTAAAGCACCTTTATTATTTTCTCCTAGTTCTTTTTCTATGTCAGACCTAGTTGTGTTGTAGTTACTAATGGTACGTTGTGCGTTTTGCTTTATTACTCCTAAAAGCCTTTTGAGTGACGTTGCGTCAACAGTAATGTTACCTGCTACTACTTGCTTTGCGTACTCACGGTCAGCATCTGATAAGCCCGTACCAGCACCTAAGTTAGTTATGTATTGCGCTACGCGTCTACCTGACTCTGCAATATAAGTCTCTGTATCAGTAATAGTAGAAGGATCAACAACGTCAACACCAAAGGCACGAGTATATCTAGAGATATTTAACTTAAGTTCTGCACCAGCACCTGTAAACATGTTGTCAATTGTTGGGAGTGTACGGTTAACTGACCCAAGAGCGTCCGCAGCAAGTCTAGCATTTTCATGTGCTTCAGCAAAGTTTTTAGCACCTATTTTAGATAACTCGTCTGCCATCCCTGTAGCAACATTTTCTACACGTTGTACTTGAGGTGGCGCTTCTTCTAAATTTAATTGGCTTGCCTCTACCCACATTAATTGATCTTGGTCCCACACACGTCCACGTTCGTTGACACGAAAGAACTGAACTTTGTTGTCTTTTTGGTAAGGCTTTAAATCGCCTTTTTCACCTGAAATGTAATCATTAAAGATGCTGTCACTAACAGTAGCTAACTTAAGCTCGTCAAACAAGTCGGGAGGTATTCCAGCAGCGTTTGCCATACGTTTACGTACTAAGGGAGTTTGGGTGGGTATTTTAGAAAGCTCTGTTTTACGGATTTCTTTAGCAATCTCTCTAAGTTCTTCTTGGTCTGTTACGCCTTCAACACGTTGGGCTAGATCGGTCATACCTAAAGTAGTAGCAGCAGAAGCAAGACTTGTCTTACGCGCTCCAAAGGCTGTTTGCGCTGTAATTTGTGATTGCAGCTGACGCGCCGCTTCTTCGTACCTCACAGCATTTTCAATGTCACCCTGCTGGCGGTAAAACTGGGCTAACTGAAGAAGTCCTTGAGGCGAGTTAGTGTCAATAGATGCTACTTGTTGACGCATCTGTTTAGCTTGTTCCATTTGTTGTAACTGGCCCGGAAGTTGTGCTGCTTGTTTAGCAGTAGTAAACAACCCCTGTGCCATTGCAGGGTTAGCCATTTGTCTTAAAAATTCTTGTGAAAACTTAGCCATGATTTAGTCCTTTGTGAACAAACTGCCCAGTGTTGATATTAAGTCAGAAGTTCCTGTCGATCTTGGAGTCAACGCTCCTTGCAAAAGACCAGCACCTGTTTGACCTAGTAAATTAGCCCTAGCCTGTTCTGCAACCAACTGAGCTTCAAGACCTGACATAGTAGCCTCACCAAACAAACCAGCACCCTGTAGCTGTGCCTGTTGTTGTAACGCTGCCAGCTGCTGTGCGGGTTGAGTAGCTGCCATGAGTTGTTGCTGTGGTAAGTAACCAGCGCCAAGGAACTGTTGCCCAAGAGCCGCTTGCTGCATTTGTTCTGCTTGTGCTTGTTGCATAGCGCCTAACATAGCCGTATTACGGGCTTCTTCCTGTGCTGTAGCCATAGCCAGCATTTCAGGAGTAGCGCCACCATAAGCAGCAGAGCTAACACCAAGCCTACCTTGTCCTGCTAGACGCTCTTCTAGAGCAAGACGCTGACGTTCTTCTTCAGGCCGTTGCGCTCTACGCATACGCTCAAAGATAGCTTGCTCTCTAGGCTCTCTAGTCTGCATAGCTTGACCAAAGAAACCACCGGCACCCCCTAAGAGTTGATTCTGCAATGCAGCTTCTTCAGGAGACAAACCCATAGTGGTTGCAATACCACCTTCAGGAGTAACTCTAGTACCCATGTCAGCACCAGTAGCAGTAGTCACAGTAAACGGTCTAAACTGTGTCTGCTCCATTTGAGCAGTAGCAAGGTCTTCAGCTCCTGTTCTAGCCTGTTGTCCTATGTCACTAAGACGACCATAGGCTTCGCCTGTTAACAGACCACCTACAACGCCCGGAAGCAAAACGCTTGGTTGAGACAAGAATGACCCAAGGCTTCCTAGCATGTCGATAAAACCACTGCCCCCGCCGCTGCTTCCTATGCCAGCGCTAAGAACATCAGAGCCATAACCAATGTTATACTCGTCTTGAGTATCATTAATCATATCATCTATGCTTTCTGATGAATATCCGTTAGACATGTCTTACTCCCTTAAAGTAGCTTTCCTATCAAAGCCATTACGTTAATTTCTTGTAGTGACAAAGCAAAGCCATCTATTTCTGACTCTAGTCCTACCTGCACACTTGTGCCGTACCCTGTTGTATTTAGACTACGTTGGTTCGTCAATTGACCAGCCGTAAATTCTACTGTTGTGTACTCACTTACACCGTAAAAACCTGTAATCTGAGTACCTATTGTAAACTCTGCTGTTGCATACGTTGTATCAAAGTCATACGCCCACTTCATAAATACTGTTGCGTCGTTTGCACCAACCAATGTAGGCTTAAGCTTTTTAAGAATCTTGACTCTTGAGCTGTCACCGAAGGTTAGGCTTGGGCTATAGTATTTAAACCTGTAACCAGTACCGTTGTCGCTATAGCCTGTGTATGTACTAATACCGTTAGCAGTGCCTATGTACAACGTGCCGTCAGTTAACCGTGTAAACGCCGTGAAGCCGGTAGAAGGCCAACGAGTAACACGATACGACCCGTTCTCTAACGTACCCCTTACGTCAAAACAATACGTTACATCTTGACTTGTAAACGTAAGCAGATAAAAACCTTCTTCTGGACTATAGACAGACCTAAAAAACTCAGTCTCGTTTTGTAGTGCCGCAATGATGTCTTTGCTAATGTTGCCAGATAAACTACTAATAGGCATTGACTTTTCTTGTATGGTTCTACCAAAGCTCTTAAGACCGGTGTGTGACAAGAACAATAAGTCAGTACCTGTATACTGCACAGTGTCTCTGTTGACACAACCAATACCTGCTACAGTGTCTGCTAACGTCATAGAAGCAGGAGAAGTAGCACCGTCGTAAACAATAATACTGTGCTTACCAAAGATAATTAAGGCGTTGTTGTGAGCTGCTAAAGCTACAATCTCATCATAACCATCAGGCCATACTTTAGATATGTCTATGTTACCGCTAGAGCCGCCTGTCCAGTGTATACCGTTTAATAAATCAGACCAGTATATTGTAGACTTGTTAGCAGTAAAGTCTGCTGTCCAGAGCCTACCATATGCCGCTAGGACTTCGTTACCGTATATAGCACTAGTAACACCAGTGGCGTGTGTATGGTCGCTCATGGCTTCTACTGCGCCTGAGGTGTTATCATACACCAGAGGTTCAAACCCACGCTGGAACATGTAGATACGGTCGTTAAAGTCTACAAGCTTCCAGTTGTCTGCGTTAATACTGTACCCAGCAGGAGTTTCGTCCACTAACGTAGCTGTACCACTAATAATCTTGTTGTTACCAACAGAGAAAACTTTAGTGTTACCAGCGTCATCCCTAAACTCTTTAATAGCACGTAATGCATCAGTACCAAGCACAGTCTTGTTTGTAGTTACGACAGTGTGGCCCTTACGTGCAGCAATACGACCACGTTTGTCAATCACAGCGTTGTCTGCAATTTCTGCAAACGACGGGTCTTGAGCTAGTGGCGAGTCTTCGGTGTTAACACCTTTGAATGCCGGAGCTACAAGATTAATACTTTTAAGTTCTTGAGCCATATCAGATAGTCCTAAAGATCATCTCTTCTGGGTGTTTAGCTGCGTCGATAGCAATAGCGTCAGACAAGAATTTATCAGCAATAGCAAAGTACTCAGCAGTAGAAGTGCCCCCTGTTTCTCCACGCTCTCGTGCAAGCAGTGCCACTGCAAGGTGTACTACAGGCATTGACGGTACAAGAAGAGTGTCTGTGTTAGTGCTTAAGTCTGCTTGTCTTTTAATAACATTAAATCTTAAGCTATACACACCGTCTGGTTTAGGACTAACAAGGACTTCAGTGTCTCCGTTAGCGTCCAGCCCGTTGTACGTATAGTATAAAGGCGCGCCTTCTGAGGCATTAAGTAAATAGATTTGCTCATTAAACCAGTCTTTAGTCTGGTAGTCCATAAAACAGTTCTTAGTGTCATTAAGAACAGACATGACTTTTACATTGTCGCTACTGCCAGTCAGTGAGTAACTATTATCTGATGCAGCGGTAGTTACTACAATAGTGTTACGCAAGGCAGACCAATCAGTTGATTCTTCTACTAGCTTTTTTGCATCGTTTATAAAGTCCCCTACCATTTTAACATAAGTAGTACCAGTGACTGACGTGGTTTCTTCTTCACGTAAGCGACGCAATACATTGTTCATTAAATTAAGATACGTCATGCCAACATTCCTCGTCTACGGGTACGCATTAATAGTTGCTGTGCTTCTTCGTTGTAGTCTACTGCTGGTGTTTTAATAGCAAGCTGTGGTGCTTCTCTAGGACGGTACGTAATGCCTTTCATAAACTCTTCGTAAGGCCTTCTAGCAACACCGCCGCCACCACCGCCTCCAAACATACCGCCAGCAGCTAAAGCAGTTAGGATGTTTCCGGCTTGTATTTGCTCTTGTAATTCTTCTTGGCCTTCACCATATATTTGTTCAAACTCTTCTTGTCGTGTTAGTATTTCTTCACGTTGTTGTTCACCAAGTCCTAACCGAACATCCGTACTTTGTGCATACTGTGCAAACGCTTGGGCTTGGCTAATTTGACCCTGTTGAAGTGCTTCAATATTTACATCAGTTCCTTCAAACAGTTCCTCAACATTTTCATTCTGAGCCTGAAACTGAGCAAACATATCAGAGCTTAGTTGAGTAATGTCTGCGTTAGCAACAATAAGAGCTTGCTGTAGATTTTGTCGTTGTTGCGCTGCCTCAGAAAAACCAAAGCCAGTAAATTGCTGTAAGTCACTAATGTCTTGACTTAAGTTTTGCTGTACTGTATTTAAATTAAGACCAAGAGATGTTAGTTGATTTTCTAAGGCTCCTGTTTGTGAAGACATTTCTTGTAGTAGTGCTGCATCACCGCCTGTAATTTCTGCTAACAATCTAGCTTCGGCTTCATTTAATTCTACGGCTTGTCCTTGAGACTGAAGTTGTAACGCATTGTATAAGCCTTGCTCAATTCTTACTCTGTCTTGTTGCGCTTGAGAAAGACCTGTTGTTATTTGCTCTCCTAAACTAGAACGTACATCATCCATGTTAAGACCAAGAGAAGTAAGCTGTTGCTGTAATCCTCCTGTTTGAGTAGATAACTCCTGTAGTATTGCTGCATCACCACCGGTTATTTCTGATAACAACCTAGCTTCAGCTTCGGTTAATGCAGCAATCTGTCCTTCTGCCTGTAAGTCAAGCTTGTCATTAAGGCTCTGCTCAATTCTAATACGGTCTTGTTCAGCTTGTGTGAGTTGTTGTCCTACAGTCTGCTCAAACTCATCAAATCTTCCTGCTACATCTTGCTGCAAAGATATAATATCAGTGCCAAGCATTTCTAGTTCAGCACTAAGACCACCTTCTACAGATGCTAGTGACTGTATAAACGATGCCTCAAGACCAGTAATACTAGCTAAAAATTCTGCTTCTTGATCACTAAACTGTGTAGCAAGACCGTTAACAGCGTCATCAAATCTGTCGTTAAGATCATCAAAGCCAGCTTGTACGTCAGTAGAAGTAGCAAACCCAAAGCTGTCTACAATACCTCTAACGTCGTCACTAGACAAGCCGGGTGGGAAATCTATATTAGCTATTGCTTCGTTGACTACACCACTTACGTCGTCTAAAGATATACCCGCAGGTAAACCGCTAACAGCTTCTTGTATTAACTGCCTTACTTCTTCAGTAGTAGCGCCTTCAGGTATAACAATATTAGAAACAGCGTTGGTTACAATCTGTTCTACTTGTTCTGGCGTAGCGTACCCTGCCTCTCCTAAGGCAAGTAACATACGATCTTCTGTAACAAGGTTAGAGTTAGCTAAAGCAGTAGTAATGTCGTCTGGAGTAGCGTAACCTGCTTCAGCCAGTGCTTGTATTACTTGCTCTGGTGTAGCAAACCCAGCACCTTCAATAGCCTGTTGTACTTGTTCAGGAGTAGCAACACCCTGTAAAGCTTCTGTTAACTGTTCCTGTGTCAGATAACCAGCATTAGACAACTCTTCACGTATACGGTCAAAGTTCTGTTGTGACAGTGTAACGCCATTAATTTCAAAGTACTCTGCAATGTCAGCCATTGTAGGCATTGCGTCAAAGTCAGGCAGAGTCTCAACAAAGTTGTTGATAATAGTGTTTATCTGGTCTTGCTGCCCTGTAAACTCTGTATCAAGTTGTTCTAAGAAGTCAGCAAATAGTCCTTCTACTACAGAGGTAACGTCAGGATCTGGATCTGGATCTGGATCTGGCTGTGGTTCTGGGTCAGGGTCAGGTTCTGGCTGATCTACAGGAGGTTCAGGTTCTGGTTCAGGCTGATCTATAGGTGGTTCAGGCTCTGGCTCAGGTACGGTTACTGGCGGCTCAGGTTCAGTTGGCGGCTCTCCTCTATCAGGGTCTGAAACCTGTGTAGGAATCTCAAAGTAGTCGTCTAGTAAAAAACCATACTTTGACTCATCGTCCATCTCTTTCCAATCACCGGGAATTATACCGCCTTCTTCTTCATAGCGGGTTCTTAAGTCCTCAAGAGAGTACTGATAGATATCTTCTTCTAGTGCATGAAACGAAAGGTCATCTATTAATGACTGATACGTACCAGAGCCTATGGTTTCTAAACCAGTATTGTCTAGTTGCTCTCTGGTGTACTGACCGTTTAATTCAAAGTCAAGGTCTTCACTCTCAGCTAACTGGAAGTACTCATCACCTTCACTGCTTACAAAGTAGTTGTTACCCCTGTTGGTAAACATAAGGGTTGGGTCAGTTTCTATCTCTTCGTTTATAGGAGGAAACTGGTCTTCAGGAGTGCTGAAGTTTTGTGTAAGTACACCACGTACTGCACCATAAACACGAGGGTCAGTAATAAGAGGAGGCAACCAACTAGGAATAGACGGAAATGTTGCACCAATAATCCCACCAAGGACACTACCCGCTTTTGTAGGATCTGTAATTGTTCCCAATACTCCAGCAACAATTTTTCCAACTTTTTCTTGTAAGACTCCTGCAGCAGAAGAACCAGCATCAACAATAATCCCACCAAGTTCATTTAAAACTTGACCAAAGTCGCCTTCTTCTAGTGCTTCTGAAAGACCAGAGTCTCTTACTATCTCTTCTAATTTGTTTACTGCTTCTCCTACTGTTGGCAAAAAGATAACACCAGCAGAAGGCATCCAGTCAGGAAGAGATATGCCGGGAATGTAAGGAACCATAGCATCTAAAATACCGGGTTGGTATTCGTCGTAAAGAATAGGATTTCCGTTTGCGTCTAATACTAGATTACCGTCCGTATCTCTTTGGGCTACTTGTACGGTTTCTCCAAAGATTCTACCACCTGTCTTTAAAATGTCTTCTGTTGTTACAGATACACCAGCGCCACCTGTGATTACAAGTGTTTCATCTCTTCCGGGAGGTGTTGCTGTAGAAATAGGACCGCCAGCAAACTGCATAGCCCCTTGTTCAAGAACCATAAGAGTTAATGGATCAGGAGTTCCTATTTCTTCTAAAGATTCAATATCCCCCGAAGATAAAACATCTGCTATTTCTTGTGCATTAGTAACAGATTCTTGATATATAACAGGAAGCTCTTCTAAAAGATAACTACGAAGTCTAGAGTTATCTCCTAAAATTTCTGGAGGAATATCATTAGCACGACCAAGGATGCTGTCCAAAATCATCTGGAAAACATCTTCGTCAATATTAACTTCTGGTACTGGTCCTCTGGGATCTTCTTCGGTTTCGTCAGACCTTAAAAAATTATCCCTAATAAATTTTTGAAACTCCTCTTCTTGTAAAGTATTGTTTACAAATGATTCAAACTCTCTATCGCTTCTGTCTGCAAAATCATCTACTATTTCTGCAAATTCAGGTTGTTCAAAAGGATCATCACCAAAAGAAGAAGTAGTAGTCCGTGCATTAGGATCAAACGGATCAGTTTCTCCGGGCAATCCTTTAGTAGGGTAGCTAGATCCGCTAGTAAGCATTCCTTTTGTAGGTCGTAACGCCATATTACTTCTTCCAGTTAGCTAAACCACGTAGCCCAAATGAAGCTGCAACAGCAGCACCCAAGAAACCTTTGTACCACTCAGGCATAGAATCTAATGCTTCAAAGCCGGACATTACTACAGGAACCATGCTAGGAAAGAACGCAAGAATACAAGGCACTGAAAACAAAATTGTAAACCACTCGTCTTTCCATGAGTTAGCCGCATTGTTTGCATGTATGTTTTCCCAGTTAGCGTCCTGCTGTATAGCTACCATCTTACGCTCATGGACAGCCTTCTTCTCTTCTGACTTGCGCTGAAGATGCCCACCAACAAGGTTAACAATAGGTCCAATAAGCTGTTGTATCATTCTGTATCCTGATCCCAAAGAGCTTCGATAGTTCCAATACGAATTGTTAACTCGTGAACCTCTTCTTCTATCTGACGTAAACCAACAACATCAATCTGAATACTTTCAATCATCATGTCTTGTCGAGCGTCGTCAGGTAAAGACCCAAGCTCTCCACGAGGCCATAGAATACGAAACTCAGTGTTACGCTCTATTTCCAGTTGTGACTTGTCAAAAGAATGCTCAATAGTATTAAGACGCTCTTGAATACCGAAGTAAGCCATAGTGGCAATAGACGTAGCCGCAACCATAGCAATCAAGTTACGAATAGGTATTGTCACATTTGTTGACTCATTGATATCCATAGCTACCTAGCAAACTCTAAGATAGCAACAGCAACAACTATGATTACAGAGATAGACGCAAACCCACCCTGCATC
>Ga0181403_1000369_pt1 | contig 10882 bp, 7 predicted proteins | sample 26SPOviralmetaG_FD_130132 | JGI IMG/M metagenome (GOLD analysis project Ga0181403, IMG submission 130132) | Marine viral communities from the oligotrophic San Pedro Time Series (SPOT) site, San Pedro Channel, CA, USA - 26 SPOT_SRF_2011-09-28 | ecosystem: Environmental > Aquatic > Marine > Strait...
TTATGGCGGGTAATCTGCTTAATACTTATATTACTGGTTTTGACCGTGCTATTCGTGAAACGGTCGAAACTAAGGGTGGCAAAATGCGTCCCTACATTCAACTCGCTACAGGCGATTTGTTCCGCAAAGAAGGTATCTATCAACGCACAACTGGTGGCGGTCTTCCTCAAAAGGTAACTAATCGTTTCGGCGATTCACCTGTATCAGACATTGACTACAGCAGACGGAAAGTAACTCGTCAGGCATTCCAAGATGGTCAGTTCATGGATTGGGCAGACTTGAGCAAGATGGGTGTTGATCCTCGTGCTCAAAAGTTAACTGTTATGAAGAACAAGTTTCTTCGTCAGGAAGACTTGACTATCGACCAAGCACTACTTGATTCAGGTAGCTTTGGTGGTGTAGACGGTTCTAGTGCAGTTAACTTCGGTGTATCTGATAAGATTACTGATGTTGCAGGTGTTTATGAAAAAGGTATTCTTAACGTAGACGTTGGAAGCTCAGACGGTGCTACTCCTGATGGATTCAACTATGGCAAATTCCTTGAGACTTTGACACAGTTTGGTAATCAGTCTGTTGATATTGAAACTTCAAAGCCTTTGTTTAAAATTTCTTGGCATCAGTGGCAGGACATTATGAACGACAGCAACTTCACCGATTTTGATAATCGTGGTGGTGCTAAGGTTAATGAGTCTGGAGCAGGTCAAATTTATGACTACATGGGTGCATCTTTCTGTATCTCAAACATTGTTCCTTTCTTCAATACTGCTAATCCAGTTGCTTCTGATGACTTCAATATTGATTTGTCAACAGATGTAGATGCTACTACTGGAACATGGAAAGACACAGACAGTTCAGCAACTCGTGCTTGTTATGCAATGATTCAAGATGCGGCATTGTTTGAAGTTAACCCTGACATGACAACCAAAATTAGTGAGCGTGCCGATAAGTCGTTCAACTACTATGCGTACATGAAAGCCGAGTTCGGTGCTGTTCGTATGGAAGAAGAAAAAGTTATCGCAATCGCTTGTAAGCAGTAAGGAGATAAATAATGGCTAAATCTACAGAAGTTACAGCATTAGACTCAGGTATTGTTACTAAGTCTAACTATCGTGGCAACGTGCAGGCTATTCCTGTAACACTTGGTTCAAACTCAGCAGGATCACATGATGTATCTGCGGTTCTTCCGCAAGAAGCTCGTGTTGTTTATGCTAACTTGACACCAAGCTCAGGAGACGTTGATCTAGGATACGCAGGTGCTACAACCGCCGTTAAAGCGGGTGGATCAAGTGTACTTGTATTTGCAGGTAATGTTGATGTAGGAGGCAAGGTTCTTCTTGCTACTACTGACGCTACTGCATCTGTTTCAGGTGTAATCCTGATCGCAACAAACGAGTAATACATTGGGGAGGGCAACCTCCCCTTACCCTTTTTTTTAGGAAAAATTATGAATAGATGCCTATATACAAAAACGAATCTAGCAAACTTTGCTTTATCACAATTAGGTAGTGATCGAGTACAATTAGCAGATTTTAATTCAGATTCAGGCACAATAAAAGATACAGTTAATTTATTTTTTAATTCAGTTTTAGAAGAATTAACTGCAATGGCGGCTTGGAATTGTTGTTTAAAAAGTGCGGCTCTAACAAGTGCAGAAACAGTTCCTGTTTTTGGGTATGATTTTGCTCATGAATTACCTACAGATTGCATTCGTGTTTATCAAACATCTGCGGCTCAAGGTGGTGGTTATAAAAACAAACCTAATGATTATGAAATAAGCACAGTAGGATCAATGCGTGTAATAAATACAAATCACGACAATCCTTATATTGTTTACACTGCCGTTCCAGAAGATACAAATAACACGTTCGATTACAACATGATGGATTCTTTATTTGCTAGAGCTTTTTATACATTATTAGCGGCCAGAATGTGTGTATCAATAACAGGTAATTCTGATTTAGAATCAGCGTTATTAGATGAATTTTATAATATTGTTCTTCCTGACGCATTGCGTGCTGATGCAATAGAAGGAAAACAAGTTCAACAAGTTGGAGAAGACTACAAAGAAATTTGTGTAAACTCTTATACAACATTTGAGAAGGTGTAATTATGGGTCAAACTAATAAAATAGGTTTAACTAAACTATCTATTGTTAACCAAGCACTTTCTTTAATAGGAAGCGAAAGAGTGCAGTTATCTGCAATAGATGACACAGGTTCAATAGCAGAACAAGCTATTCTTCATTATGATCCTGCGGTTCAAGAGTTAACTCGTATGCACGCTTGGAATTGTTGTTTACATCGTGTGGCACTTAGTGAAGGTGATGGTGCGGATGCCGCTCTTTCTTTTGCTCAAGATTGGGGTTATCCTGCAGAAGCTCAACGTATTATTTATATTAGTAAAGTTGATACTAAAGAAACAGTAAGACCAAAAATTGATTTTGCTGTTACAACAGCAGTAAATAGTACTGTAACAGTAAAAAATATTCAAACAGATGTTACTGCCGCATTTGCACAGTATTTAGCTGTACCAGATGAGGGTGATATGGATATGATGTATGTTTCTTGTTTAAGAACGTTGTTAGCATCCAAACTAGCTGTACCAGTAGCAGGAGATGTAAATAGAAAATTTGAGTTATTAAAATATTTTTATGAAAAACTTCTTCCTGAAGCACGCCGTGCTAACACAATGGAAGGTGTTAACGAGCCTGCGGTTGATGAGTCTTATCTTGAAACCCCAATGAGTCCATTTACATACAAAGCATTTAGTAAGGTATAATGTCTTTAACAAAAACAAAATTATGTAATTTAGCATTGTCAAAGTTAGGTAGCGAAAGAGTTTTGTTATCTGATTTTGATACAGATACAGGTGTTTTAAAGGACACACTAAATTTGCATTATGAGCCGACTCTTGAGGAGTTAACTCGAATGCATTCTTGGAACTGTTGTAAAAAACGACAACAACTTTCTCCATATGAAATTCTTGTAGAAACTGAAGGCGGTAATGTTGATTCTCTAGGTGGAGGAACAGGTACAACTTTATTTGCATCAGAAACTTTATCTTTAGCTGGAAGACCTAAATATTTCACAGATCCTACAGTAACTACAGGTCTTACAGTTTTATTTGATTACCAAAATTATAATAGTAAGGGAGATAAAGGTATATGGTTTATTGACGGTTTACCGTCAGCTGTAGGGGATGGAACTATAGCAACAGGTGATCTTACTGGTGATAATACATATACTCCTGTGGGACATACGTATAGTGGCGGTGATGATCATGGAGTAGTTTCAATAACTGCAGTAAAACCAGACTTTGAATATGATTTTTCATTTGCACTTCCTACCGATGCTATAAGATCATTTTATCTTACTGACTCAGCAGAAGTATATAAATTTATGAAACCTCGTGTTGATTGGGTAATAGAAGGTAACTCTATATTAACTAATCAAGAAAAGGTATTTTTATGTTATGATGGTATTCCTGACCCTGTCGCAATGGATTCTTTGTTTGCACAGGCATTTGTTACATTGTTAGCCGCTAGAGTAGCTGTATCTGTAACTGGTGATCGCAGTTTGTCATTAAGTTTAATGGAAGAGTTTAATCGAGTTGTAATGCCAGAAGCACGGCGTGTTAACGGCACAGAGCGTCTTGATCCACCTACCATTGATAGCGAGTGGTTAGAGGCCACATATACATCTAACTCATCATATAATAATTCATACCCACCATTTTCACAGACATCATATGGTAGTTTTAGTTAGGAGGCGTTATGGCTAAAAAAGTTATTAATGCTTTCAATGTAGGTGAGGTTTCTCCTAATGTATACGCTCGTTCAGATAGTGAATTATATGATAAAGCGTGTATTAAAATGGAAAATTTTATTCCGTTAGAATACGGTGGTGCTACTCGCAGACCCTCTACTAAATATTGTTATAATATAAGCTCTAAGAGCATTATTATTCCATTTATTTTTAATGTAGAAACATCTTATAATTTTCTTTTTACAAATGAAAATATAACTATTTTAGATTCTAATTCTAATTTTATAACAGATATTAGTTCTCCATATTTAGAATCTGAGTTAGAAGAATTAAAATATTATCAATCATTAGATACTTTATTTTTAGTCCATAAAAATCACGAACCAAGAAAAATAGAAAGACGAATTGTTAATAATACAGATTCTTTTTCTTTTTCTACATTTGATTATAAAATTCCTCCATTATTAAATATAAATAAAAGCGATATTTTAATAACTACAAGCCAAAAAACAGGCGATACTACTTTAACAGCTACTAATGATTTTTTTGAATTAAATCACGAAGGTTCATATTTTGTATTTAATGAAATTAGAGATACAAAAAATCAAACAGTTGACGCTAAATTTAATACTATTAGTGCCCAAGTACTTAATGGAGGAAATACTGAATCTTTAAATGTATCTCTTTCTAATTGGTCAATTGAAACATTAGGAAAATGGTCTGGTAAAATTGTTGTACAAAAAAGTGAAGATGGTGGATCTACCTTTGAAGATTATGTTGTTATAGGTGATACTTTAGAATCATCTGGCCAAGAAAATATTAAAAATTTTTCATTTGCTTCTTCTGAACCTGAGCCTATCAATACAATTATTAGAGCAAGATATACTGGTGGGTCTACTCATAGTATAGCTGGTGCGTCTTGTAATATTTTATTAAAAGCTGACAGTTCTTATAATACAGTTATAGCTAAAATAAATACATTTGTAAGTGCTACAGAAGTAACAGCAACTGTCGTTACTCCGTTTCAAGAAACAATTTCTGATTATAACAATACTCATGCTTCTAATAAATCTGACTATATAAAAGGAGATAAAATACAAGTAACAGCTCCATTTTCTTATTCTGGTGCTAATGATAATATAGATTTTGCTAATTTAGATACCAATAATGACATTTTAAACATTAGAGGTTGTGTTTATTCAGGTGACGATCAGGATGGTGTTTTATATGTGCTTACAGATGATGGAACAGCTAGCGGAAAAAGAGTTGTAACATTTACAAAATCTAGCGGTAACTTTGGTAACGCTGTAAGAAATGCAACTTTATCAACATCAATTCAAAGTAAATTTACGTTATCTAAAAGATCAATTTTTGATATTGATATAGAAACAATTAGCGGTAATGATTATTTATCTGTAATGGGTTATACTAGAGCTATTTCTTCTAGTGAAAGGTCTACTTATGCAAGTACTGATTATGGTACTGAATTAAAAGTAGTATATTTTAAAATTTCAGACGGTACTATATATCCATACGGTAGAGTATTAAGTGTTAGTAATAATTACTCATGGTATCAAGGTGGCTCTATAGCTGCTAGTCCAACAACATCACTTCTTTTTAAAACAAATTGTAATCATCAAAATGGTGTACGCACCTATTCAGGTGATCTAAACGCATATAGTTCTAAATTTTACGGATCACAGATTTATGAAGATAACTCATTAAGAGTTGTTACTGACACAACAACAACAAAGCCTTATAATGACGGTTATCCTGCGTATGTTGACATGACGTATATTTCTGATAGCAATACTTTTTATGCTATTGATAAGGATGCTCAAGTTGTAGATCAATTAACAGATACTGCCGAATATAGAACATCATTTAATATTAGTAGCCAACTTACTAATACTGCAAAAGCAGGTGGAGCATTTTTTGATGGAACATATTTTTATGTTATAAGAACTGACGGAATAGGTTTGCAATATAGTGTAGGAGCAGAAACAAAATATTATGAATGTTTAAAGAATAATCCTACAGCGGGTTCATTTGCGACTCAACAAGGTATTGGTATATGGGGCGAAAGATTTCCTCGAATGAAAAATTGGTACGAAGGTGCTTTTTCTAAAAAGAATGGATTTCCTAAAGCTGTTTCAATATATGAAAATAGATTAGTTTTTGCAGGAACTGATAAAGACCCAAATACTTTATGGATAAGCTCTTTAGATGATTTAAACAATTTTAATATAGGGTCATTAGATACTGATGGAATGAAAATTACTTTATCTTCTTTAAATCAAAATGACATACAATGGCTATGTTCTGCAAGAAATTTGATTATAGGAACATCAGCTAATGAATGGTCACTTGGTTCTGGTAATCAAAATATACCTATATCACCTAGTCAGTTTAATTTAAAAAGAAGAACTCAATATGGAAGTTCTATGAATCAAGGTATACTTGTTAATTCTTCTATTTTATTTTTAATGCGTCAAAATAAAAAAATAAGAGAGTGGTATTTACAAGATAATCAAGAAGACTATTTAGCTAACGATTTATCATTTATTGCTGAACACATTACTCAAAATGGTATAAATCAAATGGCAGTTCAAACGCAACCTAATACTAATATATGGATGGTTCGTGATGACGGAATTTTAGTTGGGTTAACATATGAACGTGAATCTAAAGTAATTGCTTGGCATAAGCATACATTTAATACAAATATAAAATATCTTTCTTTAGATGGCGTTAATGATTATGTAGATGCACCTCATGTAGACTTTCAAAACGATGAAGTTATTGATTTTTCTATAAATTTTAAAATAAGACAAACTAGTACTGAAAGAGAGTGGTTAATTAACCAAGCAGGTTCATTTGAAATTGATATTAGAGCAAACGCAACAAATGAATTTTACTTAATATTAGGTAGAGACACTAACGGCACTTCTATTACATATAATAAACTGTTACAGTTTGCTAATGATTTTACTGATAATCAATGGCATACATTACATATAACTGTTGATCCAATAGAATCTATTAATAATATAACCGCTACTATAGATAGCGTTTCTACAACATCTACATCAAATTTAAGTTTTGATTTTTCAGGAACTACATTTGAACACGCTAATCAGTCTAATTATAATTTTTTAATAGGCAACGCTAAATCTTATAGTAGTCCTTATAGTGGCAATGAACCTTTATATCCAGACTCAAATCCAACAGATACATTAGATTTAGACTTAAATTATGCAACTTTAAAAGTAGGGGATTCTACTAAATTTAATTATTTATTTGATACTGGAAGCGGAACTACTGTAAATGATATTTCAGGAAGCAACAACGCTAGTATTATTAATAACACTAATCCTACTTGGGTTTCACAAACAGATAATAGAAAAGTAGAATCTGTTAGTGTATTACCTACATCTAATAATGAAGATAAAGTATTTTTATCTGTTAAGAGAAGTGATTCTGATGAAAGAGATATAATACAATTAGATAATCAAAATTGGGGTTCAACTTATACCGCAGAGTATAGTGGATTAGATTTTTATAAAAAATACACAAATCATTCTAGTCAGACTGTAGATGGGTTAGATCATTTAGAAGGTGAATCTGTTACAGCTAAAGTTAATGGGGTTACAGAAATAAAAACGGTTAGTAATGGTGCTATTACATTAGACTCTACTCCATCTAATGCTACAGTTTATGTTGGTTTGCCATACACGGCTACACTAGCACCTTTGTATGTAGATGCAGATGGAAGTGTAGGTAGTAAAAAATCTGTGCAACACGCTACTATAAGATTTAAAGACACACTAAAAGCTAAAGTGGGGCAAAAGGAAACAGGTACATTTGGAGCAAGTAGTACATCTGTTTTAGATGATGTTAAGTTTGCAAGTACAACAACTTTAAATAATGAAGATGCAGAAGTTTGGCTTGCTAATCATAATGAATTTTTACAAACTGTTTATGTAGTATCAGATACACCACAGCCTTGTACTGTATTAGCAATGGTAGTAGATGTGGAGGGAGTGTAATGTTAGGTCTTGTGCAAGGGGGAATGAGTTTAGTAGGTGGTTTTTTAGGTAAAAAAAGTGCTAAAGAAGAAGCCAGACGTAAGGCAGCAGCTTTGCGTGCAATGGCTGGCTATAATGCTAAAGTTAAAGAAATGGAAGCACGTTCTGTTCGTGAAACAATGCGTGCTGAAACTACTCGTGCTTATAAGTCTAAACGCCAACAAATGGCTTCACAGCGTGCTGCATATTCTAAAACAGGAGCAGTAAGTTCTGGAACTCCTATGGCCGTAATGTTAGAACAAGCTACTGAAATGGAAATGGACATACAAAACCAACGTCGTAATCGTTTGTTACAAGAACAAAACTTACGTCAACAAGCTAAAACAAGTCGCTACGAAGGAGAAATGGAAGCACAAAGTGCTATTGCAGAAGGTAGAGCGGCAGGTCGTGCGTCATTACTTGGAGGTATAACAGGAGCGGTAGGTGGAATAGGTTCAACATTAGGTAATATTAAAGAAATAGGAGAAGGCTCTATAGGTGCAGGAATTAAAAAACTTGGTTTTAAATCGTTGTTACAGTAGGAAATTGTTATGCCAAAAATACCTTTATATAATCAACAGTCTAGTATAGGAACAGCACAAGGAGTTACTGTTAACCCTCAGTATGCTGTTAATTTAGCTTCGGCGAAATCGCAAAATGATGAGCTAAGGGTTTTTCAAGATGTACTAGGCATGGGTAAAGAGTTTGTTAACGAGTATAAGAAAAATAAATATGAATCTGATATGGCAAAAGCTAAACAGATTGAATCAGACTTTCAGAGTGACGCTAAAATAGCTTGGGTAGAAGCACAAACAAAAGGACAAACAGCTACTGAGTTTAAAAATACTGGTCTTTCTAAATTAAAAGCAGACTATAATCAACGTTATGCAGAAGCAGGGTTTTTTGGTGACTCACTTGTAGATGCACAAGAAAATTTTAATATAAAATATGCAGAAGAAGAAAAATCTGTAGATTTAAATATAGCTAACGAAGCACTTAATGAACAAATTGACCATTTTAAACTTGTTATAAAACAATCTATAGCTAATGGTGATGAAAAAAGTTTAAAGGCAAATACAGAAGCATTAGCAAGAATAATAGGCCGAGAAAAAGCTGAAGCAGTAGGCCAAACCCAACAAACATTAAATGTTATAGATCAACAAAGAAGAGATAATATTTTAAATAACTTTGAAGCCTTATTTACAGAGGCTACAATTAAAAGACAAAATGCTGTTGATAATGAAACTTTAGTTAGTTTGCAACAAAAAGCATATGAAGAGCAAAATAGATTGTTTAATGAAGAAATAGATAACTTAATTAACGCAAACCCTGAGTTTACATCAGAGTTAAGTGCTATGCGAACTGAGTTCTTGCGTAATGGTGAAAATGAAATTGTACTTGGATCAATAGCGACTAACGCAAAAAATAGTGCTAAAAAAGCTGAAATAGATAGTTTAATAACAAACTTAGATAAACTTAATGGTGAGACTGATCTTGCAACACGAGATACAAGTTTTGCAAAAGTAGAAGAAATTAATGAAAAACTTTATGAGTTAGGTTATTATGCTAATAAACAAGATCAACTAGATGCTAATAGAAAATATGAACAAGAAGGTCAATATGTAACATCTCATTCTATATTATCTACTACTAGTGAGTACGATAAATTTAACACAGAGTGGGCAAAAGTAGAAAAAGCAAACGAAGAAGGCCGTTATACTGCGGGACAATACGCTCAATTACAAGTTTTAAAACGTGCGTCTGATAGTAGAGAACATACACGTATATATCTTGATCCTCTTAAATCAATACAAGACAATCCTGAAAATTGGGATAAAGTAAAAATTAACAGCTTAGAGGGAATATCAGAAGAACAAAAACAAACCATGCTAAATGCATATGAACACACACAAATTGAAGGTTTATATAAAACTGATCCTGAATCTGCAAAACATTATTCCGCTGTTTATAAAAGCATTTTTGAATTACAACAAGAGGTGTTAAAAGGGTACTATTTTAAAAGACACACCGAAGCTAAAACAGATGAAGAACGTAAAGAGATAGTTCTGGAAGCATATTCACGAAATGTTGTAATATCAAGACCTGATATGGCCGCATTTGGAAATGTTACTGAACAGGTAGATAAAATTTTAAAAGAAATTTATAAAAAAAATGATGATAAAGGATTTACATTACCTCAAAATTTAGTTGTAGATTTAACAAAAACTTTATATAGTATAGCAGGTAATAAAGAAACATACGCTTCTGGAAGTAATCCTATTGGAGTTTATGAACATAGAATGTATAAAGCATTTTATGAAATAGTTTTACCTAGAATATCAAGTATGAGTAACGAAGCACAAATAAATGCTATTACTCATATGAAAGAACAAATGGAAATGCGTGTAGAAGAACATTTAGGTAAAAAACCAAAACCACCATACAGAGTTTCGCCTAATGTTTATGGGGTTTCTAGGATAGATACTACACAAACATCTCCAACTTTTTCTAAAGCTACAAATGAAAGAATTATAGCTTTTCAAGAGCAGACAGAAGAATGGAAACAAAGTGATGATGGCATTAAAGAGTTTTTACATATAGCATTATACCCAATGGCTCAACAAGCGGCATTAGAATTATTGCAAGCTGATACTAGAAATCTAACGACAAAAAAGTTGATGGAAATAGCCGATGAAGCATATGGAAATGTACGCAATGACCCGACAGCAGGAATAAAATTCTATGGACAGTAAAACATTTTTTGAAGAACAGATTCGTTTAGGTTTAACTAAAGAACGTGCTGTTCAAGAGGCAGAAATGTATCAAAAAAAGAATGGTACATTTGAAGATTTAAGGCCTGCACCTTTTATGCCTCATAAAATATTAAAGTCCAAACCTATAGAAAACATTGCAGGTGTGTATGGAGATATGCTTACAGCAGATGAATCTTTTAACGTATTTGAAAGAGCAAAGGCTTTAGAGCTTCATGGGCAAAAATATGGTTTAGATCCAAACCGTGATAGCCATGAAATAGAATACAGAATTGCAGAA
>Ga0181403_1000370_pt1 | contig 10869 bp, 16 predicted proteins | sample 26SPOviralmetaG_FD_130132 | JGI IMG/M metagenome (GOLD analysis project Ga0181403, IMG submission 130132) | Marine viral communities from the oligotrophic San Pedro Time Series (SPOT) site, San Pedro Channel, CA, USA - 26 SPOT_SRF_2011-09-28 | ecosystem: Environmental > Aquatic > Marine > Strait...
ACTGCAATAATATTTACACCAGCAATCTGTGATGTTCTGAAGTTACCTTCATTATACATTTCACTGATATGACACATAGGCACCCATACCTTTGAAAATATTTGTTCTTGTTCTTGTGCAAAAATCTCTGCGTTGTTATAACATTCACTTGAGATATATTCTACGTTAGGCGTTTTAGTCCAATTCTTATGATTACGAGGTGGCATGACGTATCTCCTTTACCAATTGTCTTCATAATTCCTCACTACTGGACTCCACCTTTGTCCGTATTCATCAATAACAGACTCACCCAATGGGTCATCTACACCGTTATCCATAAATCCGAATGGAGCCATATCTTGTTCTAGTTGGTCTTGTTGTTCTAAGAACATTCTCTCTCTAATATCTACGTTAGTCAATTCTTTAAAATATGTTTGATTTGTCATCCATGCAAATAGTACACAACACATTGCAAGGTCATCCGTGTGGCCGTCTTCTGCTTGATATGATTGTCCATGCTTGACAAATGTAGAAAACTCTGTTATAAGGTCATAATCATTAATGATTAACTTATCAGTTTCTATTAATTGTTTGAGGTTTGAACACCCTAACATCTTTACTGCTTTGGTTGTTCTTACACCCAACTGTACTTTACCCCCAGAGAACCCAGAACCAAGTATTTGACCAGCTCTACCACGCATGGATGCCATAATTAGATTATCAAACTCTAAGTCATACTGCATTGCAGTTGCAACTTGTTCACCAATATCATTTACCTCAATCATTACATATGCGTTGTTATATGCTTTTGCAACATCATAGATTACATTAGGAAAGAGTAAAGGTTTGATTTCGTTATTACGATATTTTGCAACAATACGATACGGAAGTTCTGATACATCAAATACAAGAAATGCAGAATAGTCTTGTTCTGTTCCTCTTGCAACATCACACACAATAGTATACAATCTATCTTTATCTGGTTTTACATATAACTCCAACCCAGCATTGCGTTGTATGGGGTCATCAAACACCATAGATTTAATCTTTGTTGGGTGAATAAGGGTATTGATAGACCCTAAGAATTCACACTCAAATTCACGATTAAATTGTTCTTGTGATGTATTTGCAATAGTTTCGTGTTTCCACTTTTCATCTCTGCCTGGGATTTCACTCCAATGAACGTCAATAGGATTATAAGAGTTTTTACCACTCTCTGCATCAGACCAAAGTTTATAGAAAAGATTCATACCGTTTGGAGTTGATACGATAACAACCTTAGTATTTTTACCAGATGAAATTGTAGGATACACAGAACTGAAAAAGTCTTCTGCGACATTGTGAGGTACGAAAGCAAACTCATCTAAGAAAATCATATTGTAAGAACCACCACGAACTGCACTTGAAGATGTAGAAGATGCAACAATACGAGAACCGTTCTCTAAGTCCAGAGAACCCTTATTCCAAGACATTACTCCTTGTTGTAACCACTTGGGTAGGTTTTCATATGCAAGTTGTAATCTGGAAAGAATATCTCTTGCAGTTGCAGCTTTGTTTGCAAGTATTGCTACTCTCATCTGTTCATTGAATAGAACATAATGTAAGATATAAGATATAATTGTAGTTGTCTTACCAGATTGTCTGGGAAGTTTACATATAGTAAAACGATTGTTGTGTATCGTTCCTAGTATTTCTTTTTGAAATGGGTATACATCAAAAGGAACAAGACCCTCATCCAGAGATACAATTTTAATGTATTTCTGACAAAAATATAGAGGGTCTTGCATACACTTTTGGTATTCAAGAATTTGGTCTTTTGTCCATTCTACTGGAACATTTGCCTTTTTTAGAAGTGGATTACCAAGGTAATGATTTATATCTGTCATAACAGATATATTTATTCAGACTTTGGTGCAGAGTCCTCTAGATGTTTTTTGTATGCAGCTTTGACTGCATCAGTATGAAACTGTGCAACCATCGCCTTTACGTCTGCACTTTCACCAGATGAATCTGAGTCTGGTGCAACAACATGACGGTGAAAACTTCTTGAAAGTTCCACACCATCTTCTTCAATAATAGTTGCAGTTCTTACTTGAATGTTTTTGAACTCGCCTATTACTTCAATTTTATCTTGTTCTGTACGTTTTGTAATCGCCATTATTTTTCTCCTTTTGTCCACCCCTAGTATCCACTAGAGGTATAAAGTTATTTATTATGCATTTGTTAAGTATGTAAAAACACCAGAAACTATAAGGTCACCAGCAACAATTTGAGTTATACCCCAACCAGTATCATACTGGTCACTTGTACCATTAAATTGCCATAATTCAAAAACTGCACTACCAGTTGGAACAATTGGTTTAAAACGATTTCTATTTGCTGAAAAACTACCACCAGATTTCATCCAATTCGTAGCAAAACCACCAGCACCAAAAGCAAGAGTATCAGTGTTACTGGATGCAAAAGGTAGTCCAGTAATTCTACCATCTCCACTACCACCACTCATATCTCCACCAGCAATTCTTAGATAAATGTGAGCATGAACTGTTCTTCCAATTTTTGTATATTTACCTTTTTGATACTGGTAAGCAGAAACTGTTGGGTTACTAGATGAACCAGTTAAAGTTGGAGTCCAATCGCCTTCTTCATAATCGTCAAGAGCATTTGCTGTACCAGTTCCACCAATACGAATACTACTACCAACATATATATCTTTCCATCTTCTATTATTTGCACCTAAATCTGTTGTGTTATCTCTAACTCCACCAGTTGATGCACTTGGTGAAATCTCATTACTACCATTATTAAATAGTAAATTGGTTTCGCCAGTTCCTATTTGTATAGCATCAAATCTTTCTTGAATAGTTCCTACAGCAGAACCTTCATGATTAAATGTAAAAATGGGGCCACTAGAACCAGTATGATTTAATGATATAGTACCAGAACCAGTTCTTGTTGCGATTGTATCTACTTTAATTGTTGACATATTTTTATCCTAACAAAAATCCACTAAACATGGGAGCCATAACTGCACCAGCATTATAATTAGTATTTCTTGCACAAGTTACATAATCGTTTGCAGCTAAAGTCATTACACCTTGTATGGTGTTGACAATGTAATCACTGTTTTGTGCTGAATTTCTAGAAAATCCAGAAACATCAGAATTATTTTTTCTAATATATGAATAATGGTAGTTAGAACTATAAGAAACAGCTATAGAGAAACAAAAGTAATAATCACCAGCAACTGGAGCAGTAAATCTTCCATTACTATGGTTAAAAACACCATCTGGGTCAATTTCTGTAGAACTAGTTAAAATATTTCCAGAAGTATATGTTACAGCACCAGTACCACCAGAATTAGGAACTGAAACTGCACTAGTTCCACCTATAAAAAATCCTGCCGTTTTTGTTCTTGTAACATACCCATTATTATGGATTCTCATGCGTTCACCAGCATCACCATCACCACCAAAAGTATGAAATCTTAAATCGGTATTAGCAGCATCACTACCCCTAAAAGACTCTATACCAGTAAAGCGTGAGTTTGATGAATCAGTACTAAAACCAATTCTTCCTACAACTGCATTATTGCTTGCTGTACCATTACCCACAGCAATATCACCATCTTTTAAATGTAGTAACTCTTGTGGAGCAGTTAATCCTATACCTACTCTGTTATTAGAACTATCTACTTTTAATGTTGAGGTATCTACTGTAAAGTCACCAGTAACACCAAGTGTACCACCAACTGTTGCGTTTGATGTAATTGCGGCTGTACCTTGTCCAGTAATGTTTCCAGGCACCACAAGATTATGTCCAGAACCTAAACTTACGTTTCCAGAACCAGCAACATTTTCAATAGTATCTACTTTAATCTTGGATGACATTACTTATTTCCTATTCTTCTTTTGGTGCGTTTGCATCAGATACATTCTTTGCAGTATCAACTACTTTCAAAGTATATGCTTGAGTGACTTGTGCATCAGTACCAGTTGCAATTGCAATAGAATTTGCATTACAATGTGCGACTAGAGCTGCAATAATCTCTTCTTGTGCAATACGAGCACGATTATGAATTGCGTTATCACACCAATCTTGGACTGAATAAGCAGCATACTCAAGACACTTTACTTGTGTGTCTGATACTGTTACTTTAATCTCTGCCATTATATTCTCCTATTAATTCTATTTATGCATCATCTCTTTGTTTACGATTTTTGTAATCACTTCTCGCAGTTACAAGCGCAACAAAGTCTGCTTGATTTGATGGTATACTATCTGTGAATGAATTATCATCCATTAATTTTGTTGTCCACTCTTGTTGCATACGTTTCCAAGCATTGTTGATTTTACCATCTACTGCATCTTGAATCCAAGAATCTATTCCAGCATTATCTGTATCATTAGACAAATCGTTTGATAATATTTTTTGTTGTAAGTCTGTTAAACTTACTGTTTTAGTATGTGTTGCCATTTTTAATCTCCTTTAAGATTGCTTATTTCAGCATGGGTTTATAATAGTAAGCATCCACTAACTTGTGAATCACCATGTATGTCTGTTTGAGCACCACCTCCTTGAACATATACAGCAAAATAAGTAGTATCATTAGCATCCATATCACAAATCTGTGAACCAGAAACACTAAAGTTTGAATCAGAACCCATGAAAGCAGATGGATTCCAAGTTTGTTGATATTGTTTATTACTTGTTTTGATATGCACATCAAGAGTAGTATGACTAGCATCTAATTGTGTGAAATAAAATAAGTAAGTAAATAGGTATTTTCCACTAATTGGAGCGGTAAAAGTATTTCCAGACAAATGACTACCAACATTAAATCTTGGAGAAGATAAAGTTACTGTGGTTTGTGTTGTTAGGGGTATATTAGTTGTGGTTGCAGTTGCACTAAAGGCAGGTTGTCTTGGTTTTTTGACATATCCATCTGTCTTAATTTCCAGACTTTGTAGGCCTTTTACAAAAAAATTCATTTCTTCACTATTAGTCGTAGTGTTGTAGGCAATTTTTCCCTCGTCATTGTCACCACTATGACCAAAGTTTAATCCAAGAACAGATGAACTACCACCCAATATACTTAATTCTGTATTGTCATTACCATCAATGACTGCAACAGTTTGTGAAGTTGGTGTAGCACCACTTCCAGTTGGCAAAGACACATGAAGAGTTTTAGCTGGGCTTGCAGTTCCCATGCCTACTCTGTTATTAGAACTATCTACTTTCAGTACGTTTGTATCTACTACAAAATCGTCACCAGATTCAATCTTGACTGTGTTTGCATCTCCACCAGATGTTAATCCTGCTATTGTTGTGACTGAAATTTTACTCATATCTTATACCACCGAAAGTTCACCGTTGATTGTAAGTGTTACTCCACTCGCAATTGTCAACGGCCCAGCTGCTAATCCATTATTATTTGCATCAATAGCAACACTGGTGTTTAATTCATTTTCGTGAACACGAATAATATCTCCAGCACCACCAGATGTTTCTCCAAGAAACTTACCACCACCTAAACCAGATGCACTTACTCTTTTAAATGCAGTTGCAGAGTTATCAAAAACAATCAGTGTATCACCAGATACAGACTTATCTACATCAGCGTTTGCAAGTGTTGTTCCAGACCCTTGAATTGCACCATTTTTTATTTGAGTTAGTAATGCCATTTTATTTTCCTTTTAACATCTTTTGAAGTTCTGAAGTAGAACCTACGAATAATGCGTTTGTTACATTCTTTGGTGCGTTACTTGGTACTTCTTTTAACTTTTGCATTTTAAGTTGTAACTCACCTAACTTTTCTGTAACATCTGCAACATTCTTAATCAGTTGACCAGCAACCTCATAAGACCGTGGATGTTCACTTTCCTTTGCAAGTTCAAGAATACCATCAATTGCATCTTGTCCTCGTTCTACCAGACGGTAAAAGTTTTCCCTCTGATACTTATAGTCATTATCTGATTCTTCATCTGGTTTCTTTACTTGTGGTAAAGTTACTTGAGAAGTTGTTGTTTCCACAACATCAGTAATTCCTAGTACATTATCTAATACGTTTACGCTGGTTTCTGAGGCCATTTGACATTTTCCAGAACCCCATCCTTCAACGTAGCATCTTTACCATCTGCATGAGCTGGTAAATCACGAAGAGCTTGACGATAGGTTTTCATATTGTCTGCCATGGTTACGTCAGAATTTGCAGTCCAATCTGTTTCAGCGAGTTTTGCATCCCTCTGTAAACGAAGTTCTTTCATAGGTGCAGCTGCATCAATTGCTGTCATCTTATCTGATACTTGTTTCCAAGTTACACCCCATTTTGAAGTGTCATCAGATTCGATTGCAGAACCGTTTGCATCCGCTCCAGTTACTTTTCTGAACATTTCTTTGAACTCATCTTCCTTTGTAGGTTCTCCACGAAGTACCCACTCTGTGATGGAGAGTTCTTGTAATGCTTCTGAGACTGTTGCCATTTTATATTCTCCTTAGTTAATTCTTTTCTATATTTATAAGTATTCTATTGTAAAATTTCTTGTAGTAAAACATTTCCACCACGACTAGCACCATATGTATATATAAAAGACATTCCACTATCGTTGTGTCTATAACTTTGCATAGTATATGTAACAGCATTAGTTGTACTTGGTGAATCTAAAAATGTCATACTCATGATAGCATCATGTTCATTTGTTGCATTTCTTACTTGAAATTGTTCAACATTACTGTCTGTATTCCAAACAAGAGTTGTTGCTCCACCAGAAATTGCTCTATTTAATCTCATAGAACCTCTCATATTTGTTCCAGAACCACTTAATCTGTAAGGTATATGAAAGTGAACCAAAACTTTACTACTTGTTGCAGTTGGTGTAATTGCAAGAGTATAATTTGTATTTGCCCATGTCGCTTCGGCACTGTTGTTATGGTCAGCAATTGTACCAGACTGAACCATTTGACCAACCATATGGGGAACTTGCATACCACCAGCATCAGTTACTACAAGTTTCTTACCAGTAGGAACTGTAATCGTTGTACCACTTGCACTATCTAAATTATTAATTTTTAATGTTGATGCCATATCCTATTCCTTACTGTGCGATTTCTTTTAAAATGATGTTACCACCTATATTTGCATCCCAAGTCTGAAAATAACCAGCACCACTATCATTGTGAATATAACTTTGGGCTCTATAAGTAACTGCACTTGTGGTGGCAGGACTATCTCTAAAAAGAAAATTAACAATGCCATCATGTTCATTTGTTGCATTTCTAACTTGAAGTTGTTCAACATTACTGACGTTATTTACTATTAAAGTACTTGCACCACCGCTAATATCTCTATAAATTCTGATAGAACCTCTTAAATAGTTAGAAGTACCATTGAGTCTAAATGGTATATTGAAAGTTAATTCAACCAAACTGTTAGAATACACTGGTGTAATACTGTGTTGATAGTTAGTATCTGCCCAGTTTCCAGGCGAACTATTGGAGTGTGCGGCCGAGTTTGCTTTTTGTGTTGTTTGTATAATCTGTTCTGGTGCTACAATACTGGCAGAGTCTGTTACAACAAGTTTCTTACCAGTAGGAACTGTAATCGTTGTACCACTTGAAGTGTTTAGATTGTTTACGAATAAAGTACTCATTGTGAAATCTCCAATAACGTAATATTTGATTCACCATTATCCCATTGAAATCTTGCAGTACCATTGTTAGCAGTGGTGGTTATTTTTCCTTGTGTTTTATAGGTAGTTGCACTTGTTGTAGCAGGACTATCTAAACAAGTTACTGCCCAAGGCCCGATTGATTTAACTGCACTAGCACCATTTGCTTCAATACCAGAAATATATGTCTGGGTTTGTATAACAGTACTACCTCTTAGAAGTTGTAAACTACAATAAGCAGAATTGTTGTCTCTATCTGAACCAGTATTTTGACTTATGAGTATTAAAATTTTACTAGTATTATATTTTGGTGTAATAGTTGCTGTAAGAGTTGTATCCGTAAAAGTAGTTGAAGCAACATTAGTGTATGTGGTAGTTTTTGCATTTACTGTTTGTACAATAGAACCAGCAGGCAACTTAACATTTGCTGCTGTGGTTGCACCTACGATATTATCTACTGTTAATGTTGAACCCATTCTCTATCCCCTATACAATCGTTAAGTTACCATTAACAGTCAAGTTAACAGTTCCAGATGTGGATACAGTCAAAGGCCCAGCTGCAAGTGCGTTATCACCAGATGCGATAGTTACACTAGTATTGAGTGTTGTCTCATGAACTCTGAAAATATCACCCTTACCATCTGTGGTGTCACCTCTGTTACCATTTTCTCCAGAGAAAAAACCAACACCACCAGCACCAGATGCTAACTTAGCACCAGTAATTGTGGTGTTTGCAATATCAGCAGCTGCGATTGTAGCGTCTTCAATAGAACGAGAAATTACTTTTCTGATTGCCATGTCTTAATCCTTTTCTATTATTTATACGTCTTCTTTATCCGTACCACTCACTGGGTCAAAATTCTTTGCATCTTCAAAGAAAGATGTAGTCTCATTAAACCCAAAGTTATCATCTGCTTCTGCACTTGCTGGACTTGGAGTAACATTGTATCTTTGTTCTCTCTTAGGTGCGTTGATAGGCATATCTGTATACTGGTCAACTTGAACTTGTTTGATAACTTTCTGGTCTGTAACTGGGCCGTACAGATAGAATTTTGCAGTAAATGATAATGTATATGTAAGAACCCTTCTATCATTAAAGTCACCATCATAACTATCTTCATATGCAACATTACTTAAAATAATCGGAACATCTCTCGTTGTTCCCATTGAAGAGTTGTCATTTAATGTGATAGTATAGTCTGGTTGAAAGAAAGGTAAAATCTGTTCTACAATTTGTAATGCATCATCTGAACTTTTTGCCATAACAACAAGGTCAAAATCCATGTTATATGGTACAGGCATATACTGTGAAGATAATGTTTTACCTTCTGTAGATGTATTTGTTTTCTTAACTTTTTGAATAGAGTTTAATTTACGAGAAGGGTCATAAGAAATTCCAGAAATTTCAAATCCCATTCTTGGTAAGGTTAACGCAACCTTTTTACTAAGGGTTGGGTCTTCTCTTAATCTAGTTAAAAACTTTTGTTTTGGGCCGTATGCAAGAGGTACTTTCATACTTTGCGTCACTGCACCAGAATTATTTACTCTAACAATATTAATATTATTAAAAATAGTTCCAAAGGCAACCACGACCTTTCGCATTGTTTCATGGTAAAATTGTTGTCCTAACATATTATATTATCCTATTTTTCCTATGTCACCAAATGGATTAGATTCAGTAAAGTCAATAACGGTATCATCTTGTTTATCGAAGAAATCATTCATTGCGTTTTCATCTATCGTATCGGTTACATATGCTTCTTGTATTATATAGTCTCCAGTTTCTAGGACTACATTGTCACCACCAGTTTCGTTCTCACCGATAAGATTATCAGTTCCACCAGTCGCAGCTTCTTGTTCTAAGTTACCAGTTCCGTCTTCTAGTTCAAGACCCTCATTATATGTAGTAGTACTTGACTGTTCCATAGAAATCTGATATACTAACTGGTCTAGAGAATTATCTACTTCAATTGCATCAATCTCTGTGATACCAGTATCCATATCTTCACTTGAGTATTCAAATGTTTTACACTTTAATTTAAAAGCAGGAACATTATGAACTTGATAGAATGGGTCATCATGGTCAACAAAAGATATTTCAAATATTTTCTTTACCTTTGGAAAGTAAACCAAGTCACCTTCATTCGGTCTTGTTTTCACAATCAAATTAGAATCGTGTGATACTAATTGTTCAAACCTTCTTCTTGCAACTACAAAGGTAACATCCTCATTCATCTGTAGACCGAACTTGGACATGATTTCTTTTTCACCTTCATATCCTTCTACATTTTCAAAGTACATTTCGATTTGATATGCATCATCAAATTTAGACAAAGTATCTTCCCCAAAGAGACTATCTTCTTTGACTAAAGTTCTTGGAATATAGAAAACATCTTGTCCATAAATCTTTAATTGTTCTATCATTAAATCTTCATAGAGATGTTGTTCTGGTTTAGTTCCAGTATCAAAATATACGTTTGTCGGCATCAAATTATCCTATCATGTAGTTTGGTGGTAGTTCATATGCAAGTTGAATTTGTTCCTCTAACTTTTCTATGTCTGCCTGAGCCTCTTCAAATAACTTTGCACCATTTAGTGTAACACCACCTAACATTTGAACACCCTCAAACTTAGAAAGGTTTGCACCCCATTGTCTTTTTATTAGTGCAGTTGTGTATCTTTTTAAATAAATGTCATTAAAAACATCTGTATATGTTGTTGGGTCTAAGTTACGATAACATTCAATAATAATGAAATCCCCAACTCTAACATCTTGTGACCAATCCATATCTATGTATAATCTACTTTGGTGTTGATTAAAACGTATTGGTTTTTCTCCAACGAGAATGTGGTCTAGTAAATCTAAGTGTTGCATAGTCATTTCATAATGAATAATAGATTCACTACTAAAATCATACAAGTCATTTAGACGTAACTGGTAACGAACATCAAACATATTTACTGTATTTTTATCAGAAAAATCAAATATTTTAACAACTGATAATACACTTGGTGGTACTGGAATAAAACCTTTTCCATCTAACCAAGTTGCAGTAATACTACTATCAACTTTATCAGTTGCAGTTTCAGAAGTATTTGTTGTAGCTCTATCTATGTCTGCTTGTGTAATTGCGTGTTTTAAATATACCCTTTCAATACCGTCATAATGGTATTGTGCGAAGTATTGTAGTGCATCATCTATTCTATCATCTACTTGGTCAT
>Ga0181403_1000371_pt1 | contig 10833 bp, 9 predicted proteins | sample 26SPOviralmetaG_FD_130132 | JGI IMG/M metagenome (GOLD analysis project Ga0181403, IMG submission 130132) | Marine viral communities from the oligotrophic San Pedro Time Series (SPOT) site, San Pedro Channel, CA, USA - 26 SPOT_SRF_2011-09-28 | ecosystem: Environmental > Aquatic > Marine > Strait...
AAAAAAGGTAAACAAATTGGTCAACTCATAGCTGAGTTAAGACCCCTTATCCAAAATTTAGGAGATGCTACTGTTGTTGTTCCATTAATTAAAGAATATATGGAAATTAGTGTTAAAAACGACGACCATTTATTAAAAATGGCGGCTATTGTGCAACGTTTATCTACTGGTAATGCTACTAGTGGAGGTGGAGATATGTTAACTGAAGAAGAAATGAATCAGTTACAAGATATTATAGAAGAAACAGAAAAAGAACCTAAAAAAGATAATGGCAATAGTTAGAGTAGATAATAAATTCCAATCATTATCCCCTGACACTAAATTAGAAGCTGTTAGGGTTACTGATATTATTTTAGATCAATCACATAATCGTTTTGAAGATTATGGTCAACATGATTCAATAGGTACTATATTTTATACAACTTTAAATCAATCTAACCCTTCTACAGATTCTACTGCAAAACCTTTATTCTCATTTGTTAAAAATTATCCATTAATAAATGAAATGGTTTTAATAATGTCTTCAAAAGACAAAAATAACCAAATTACAACTTATTATCTTCCTACTACTAATATCTGGGGCCAACCCCACCATAATGCATTACCCTATATAGAGAATGCTCAAACTAATAATGATTATGAACAATCTATTACAAGACAAGTAGAAAGTGGATTAATAGATATTAAATTAGGTGAATATTTTCAAGAAAAAATAAATATAAAACCTTTATTACCATATGAAGGTGATATTATCATAGAAGGTAGGTTTGGTAATTCTATAAGATTTGGTTCTACTAATAAAAGTAATAAAGTAAGTACTCCTAATAAATGGAGTAATATAGGTGAATTAGGAGACCCTATTACTATTATAAGAAATGGACAATCAAATCAATTAGATGATAAAAGTTGGATTCATACTCAAGAAGATATAATGGGGGATGCATCATCTATTTATATGACATCTAATCAACAATTATCTAATTTCAATCCTGCTTCATTAAACCAAAAATCATTTGGAGCTAATTTAGTTAAAGTATTAACAATAGAAGAAAAATTAAGTGGAGATTATGTAACTCCTCAAAATTCTACTATTCAACCTGAACAAAATGATGAAAATTTATTACAAGTAAATGAGTCATTTGATATAACTCCTACTACTCCCTCATTCGGAGAAACAGACGATCCTTTTGCAGATAATGCTGAAGAATTATTAGATGGACCACAATAAATAAAAAAATGAATTATATACCAGATGCACCTAATATATATCAAGGAAAACAGATAATAATAGACTCAGATCGTTTAATATTTAATGCCAAAGATGATTCTATTTTATTATTTTCAAATAAAGCTATTGGTTTTAGTACAAATGGTAGTTTTCATTTTGATACAAGTGATAAACAAGATAGTAAATTTGTAGTAAATTCTCCTAATATTTACTTAGGTTTAAAAGAAGGTGATTTACCTACTGAACCTGTTATTTTAGGTCATAAAATGCAAGAATGGATGGTAGGAGATGATTTAACTGAAGGTTTATTAGATCTTTTAGAAGATATATTAGATATGATAGGAAGTGAAATTTCATATATAGCTCCCCCTTCAGGTCCTACAACTCCTAATGCGGCTAATATAGCTCCTATTGAAAGACGTATAAGTAAATTAAATGTTTTAAAAAATAAATTTAAAGAAAATTTAAGTAACCAAGTAAAAACAGTATAATATGTCATCACTTGCATTAGTAACATTAGTACAACAAACTAGTCAAATTTTAGACACTGTAGCTCCTAAAATAAAAGTAGAAGCTGATAAAAAAATAGCTGAAATTGAACAAAAAATTCCAACTAAAGAATCAGTTAAACAAATAATGATGGATGAAATATCATCTAAAGGTCCTGAATTAGTATGTAGTATAGAAGTACAAGATCGTATTGAATCAATTTATTTTAAATTAATAGCTAATGCTGAAAAATTAGAAGGTGTAATTAATAAATCACAAGAAAAACTCCAAAAACTTCAAGAAGATTTAGCCAAAATCACAGCTATACTTGTAGTTATTGAAGGTCTACTTACTTTATTTAAAGATGTTTTAATTCCTGCATTTCAAACAATTCGTATAACAGCTGCAGCAGGTTTATTTCTTTTAAAAGGACCAGCAGCTGATGGAGATGCAACTATTAAACTTGCAGATACTATGAAAAAATCTCAATCTCAAAAAGAATCAATGGAAAATTCAATTAAAGTTTTTTCAAGAAAAGTAGAAAAAATAAGAAAAAAAGTAGCAATCCCATTAGGAATATTAACTTTAGCTTTAGGGGTTATATTAACAATAAAAATAACACTGACATCTTTAATAAGTGTAATAAAATCATATTACACTAAATATCTTTTATTATGCAACACAACAGATGGTACTATAGATGATGAAATTTATCTTGATATACAAAGAAAATTTGATATTGATATCATGGAAAATATTGATGAAGAAGATTTATTACCTAATACTATAGAAAGAATAAAAAATGCTAACTTAGAAATAATTCGTTATCGAATTACTTAATTTAATTATATTTATTAACAAACATTATTTAATATGAAAGCAACAGTTTTCGAAAAATTAATTAGAAAAGTCGTAAGAGAAGAAATAGATTATGCTCTTCGACGTGAAATCAAAACACTTAAGGAAGATTTACGTGATGAATTAAAACCTACAATTGTAGAACAACAAATACAACGTACCCCAGTACCACAAAATGTGCAAACTTCTTTAAAAGAAAAAATCATGGGTAAACCTATAGTTCAAAGTTTTACATCTAATGGGGCCCTAAATGATTTACTTAACGAAACTGCTCAAGGAAACACAAATCTTGAATCAACATTAATACCAGAAGCACCAATGCCTGTTGAAGTTTCAAATGTAGTAAATAGAGATTATCGTGAATTAATGAGAGCTATAGATAAAAAGAAAAACAGTAGACCATAATGGCATATATTAACGGAAATAGAAGAATTAGCCCCCTAGATATTAACAAAAATGTTACTATAGGGGTTGCTTTTCCTCTTAATGATGTTAATATGTTTAAAGGTACCCAAACTGTTAAAGAACAAGTTAAAAGCAATTTAATTAATTTATTATTGACTGAACCTGGTGAACGTATAAATGAACCTAATTTTGGTGTAGGGTTAAAAGGATTATTATTTGAACAAAACCCTAATATAGAACTTTTAAAAGAAAAAATTAATACTCAAATAGAATTTTATATACCTACAATATCTTTATCTGATGTAAATGTAAATTTTGAAAATAATGAATACTTATTATATATAATAATATCATATAACTTTAATTTAGATGGATCAAAAGATGCAATTCAATTAAATTTTAATACACTTTCTAATATAGGAAATGGTTAATAATATATAAAAAATGGCTTATAATAAAGTATCAAATAAAACACAAGATAAGGATGTAAAATATCTTAATAAAGATTTTAATTCTTATAAAAATCAATTAATGGAATTTGCGGAAGTATATTTTCCAAATAATTTTAATGATTTTAGTGAAGGTAATCCTGGAATGATGTTTCTTGAAATGGCTGCTTATGTAGGTGATGTTTTATCATTTTATACTGATACTCAATTACGTGAATCATTTTTATCTTTAGCACAAGAAAAAGAAAATTTATATAATTTAGCTTATGCTATGGGTTATAAACCCAAAGTTACAGCAGCTTCTAATGTAAATTTAGAAATATTTCAGTTATTACCCTCAAAATTAATTAATAACATTTATATTCCTGATTATAATTATGCTTTAAATATATCACCTAATTCTATATTTAATTCAATCGAAGGGTCTAAATTTTATTTAGATAATCAAGTTAATTTTAATATATCTTCTTCTATAGACCCTACTAATATTTCTATATATTCTTATGATAGTAATAATAACCCTGCATATTTTTTATTAAAAAAATCAATTAAAGCAATTTCGGGTGAAACTAAATCACAAACTTTTACTGTAGGAGCAGCTGAAAGATTTAAAACTTTAGAATTATTTGATAATAATATTATTTCAATTGAATCAATAATTGATAGTGAAGGAAATACATGGTCTGAAGTACCTTATTTAGCTCAAGATACAATTTTTGAAGAAATTGAAAATACAGGTGCTAATGATCCAGAATTACATCAATATAATCAACAAACCCCTTATCTTTTAAAGTTAAAAAAATCAACACGAAGATTTATTTCAAGGTTTAAAACTAATAATCAATTAGAAATTCAATTTGGTGCAGGTACAAGTGACAAAGCAGATGAAGAAATTATCCCCAACCCAGATAATATTGGTTTAGGTATAAATGATGGTAGATCCAAATTAGATCAAGCTTATGATCCATCTAATTTTCTATTTACTAAAACTTACGGCCAAGCACCTGCTAATACAATCCTAACAGTAACATACTTAACAGGAGGTGGATTAGAATCTAATGTTCAATCAAATACAATTACTGAGGTTGATACTTTAATTTCTACTAATAAACCTAATTTAAATAATAATTTAATAAATTATATAAAATCATCTGTGACATCTAATAATCCAGAACCAGCCACAGGAGGTGGAGCAGGAGATTCTATAGAAGATATTAGATTAAATGCAATAGCTAATTTTTCTGCTCAACAAAGAGTAGTTACTAAAAATGATTATATTATAAGAACATTATCTTTACCTTCTAAATTTGGGCAAATAGCTAAAGCTTATATAACTCAAGATGACCAAACTTCTCAATTAAATACAGTATATAATACTATTCCTAACCCTTTAGCTTTAAATTTATATACATTAGGATATGATTCAAATAAAAATCTTTCTAATCTAAATCAAGCCACTAAAACTAATTTAGCTAATTACTTAGAACAATATAGAATGTTAACAGATGCTATTAATATTAAAAATGCATTTGTAATTAATTTTAAAATAGATTTTGAGATAACTGCTTATAAAAAATATAATAATAATGAAGTAAAATTAAATTGTATATCTGAATTAATTAATTATTTTAATATAGATAAATGGCAAATTAATCAACCTATTATTATATCTGAAATATCTAATCTATTAGCAGGTATTGATGGCGTACAAACAGTAGAAAAAATTGAATTAGAAAATAAAAATGGTTTATCATTAGGATATTCTCAATACAAATATGACTTTGAAGGAGCTACTAAAAAAGGTGTAATTTATCCTTCAATGGATCCTAGTATATTTGAATTAAAATACCCAAACCAAGATATTAACGGACGCGTAACAACATATTAAAATGGCATATTACTCAATATTTCCAGAAAAAGACACAACTATATATAGTCATCCTAATAGATCTGATCTGAATACAGGTAATGATGAAATTCTTGAACTTGTCAAAGAAAAAGGATCTACAAATAATTTATATTACCCATCAAGAATTTTATTACAATTTTCTAATGAAAATATCAATATAGCTATAAATAAATCTACCAATTTTATTGCTAATTTAGAATTATTTTCCACAGAACATAAAAATTTATCATCTGAACAATCCATAGAAGTATTTCCTTTATCCTCATCATGGAATGAAGGAACAGGTAAATATTCAAATTTACCTATATTATCAAATGGGTCATCTTGGTTATATAAAGATAATAATATATCTCAAACTAAATGGATAACCTCTAGTTTTGCCCCAGCAACCACAGGTTCTATAAGTAATAATACTTCTATTACTAAAGGTGGAGGAGAATGGTATACAGGTAGTGAATTTAAAGGATCTCAAATATTTTCAAATGCAGATTTACTAGATTTAAATATAGATGTAACATCAATTATACAAAAATTTAGTGCAAGTATAAATATGTCACAAATATACCCAACAGGTATTCCTAATTATGGGTTTATATTAAAAAATTCAGACATTATTGAAGAAAATGTATCAGGTAGTAATGGTACTTTACAATATTTTTCTTCTAATACCCACACAATTTACCCCCCTAAATTAACTTTTAAATGGGATGATAGTATACATAATAAACAATCAGATGCTAAAAATAATGGCGAATTAAATATTTCTTTATATAGAAATAAAGAAGAATATAATCAAAATGATGAAGCCTTAATTAGATTACATGTAAGAGATAAATACCCTAACAGATCATTCAACACAACATCTAATTACTTAAATGTTGGTTATTTTACAACATCATCTTATTATAGTATTAGAGATGCACATACAGAAGAAGTAGTAATCCCTTTTGACGATGATTATACTAAATTAAGTGCCGATAATGAAGGTATGTACTTTAAATTATATATGAAAGGTCTACAACCAGAAAGATACTACCGAATATTATTTAAACATATAAATAATGATGGGGTACAAATTTATGATGATAATTACCATTTTAAAGTAGTTAGATAATGGCTGAAGAAAATGTAAAATTAACAAAAATTATATATAGTGCTAAATCTATAGACGGTTTAGTAGATCGTTCATTTTCTGAATTTTTTAAATCAAAAGATCCTATAACTGTTGATAGACTTTTTTCTATATATGAGGAAATATTTTACGAAATTCCTAAAACAGGTGAAAAATCGCACACTACACTTATACAACAAAGTCAAGATTATATTGATGATTATATCGATCCTAGAGATGATCAAATAGCATTACAAAGTGATAGAATAGCAGAATTAGAATTACAAGTATCTGAACTTCTTGTTTCAGGAACTTTAGATACAGTTACTCCACCTGAAGCTAAATCAGTAAATATTCAAGTAAAAATACCTCAAGGATCAGCTCCAGGAAATGGAAATCAAGATGGTAGTGCTAATCAAAGAAATGCAAAAACAATTACATTTAAATTTACTAATGCTGAGGGAATTACTACAACTAAAAAACTTAATTTTATTAATATAAGAAATAATAATTATTATTTTAGAACAGAATCTGTTCCTGGAACTATAACTTATGAATTAGATGGTGAACTTGAAAGACCAGGTAAAGATTGGCAATTTAAATCAGGTATAAAATCATATACTATAAAAGAAAGTGACTCTGATCCTGTTGATCTTGTTCTTGATGTAAAGCCTTATAAAGATTAAATATGGAATTTAAAGCAGAAAAAAGACAACAACAAAGGATAGAATTATCTAGAGAATCTGTAGTTTCTAAAACTATTGATAGAATATTTGGGCGTCCTGAAGATTATGTAGAAGTTCATATTTTTAATCAAGATGATCAAATTTTAACATCTATACCTGATTTTCAAAATTATACACAACCTAATTCTAATGAGTTAACTTTTGATCCCGTTTCTATATTAAATAATAATGGTTATATAACAGGTAAATATAGATTAGGCCTTAATATATTCCGGAAAAAAATATTTAATACATCTGTAAAAACATTTACGTTAAAAGCTATATCACCTACAAGAACAGAATTAAGGATAGTAGCAAATGATATTAGTAATACAGATTTAAAACAAGCATCCCAAACATATATAAATGAAATTAGTAATTCTCCATTTTTAAGAGATTTTATATTAAATTTTGGAGACGATAAAACAGTTGTTGGTGTTAATTTATTACTTAATGAAATACCTTCTACTAATGAATTATTAATAAAGTTAAATGAACCTTTACCTAATAATATTTCTTTACTTGATAATTTTTCTATAGTAGAAGAAATTACTAGTAAAATCATTATAGATCAAGATTTAGGTTTACCTGAAGAAGTAGATGATAGTATTAATTTAAAAGGCCCAAATTTTAAAGTAGATGTTAGGTTAAATAATAGTATACCATCAGGATATAAAAATTATGATCAATTATTAGAATATAGTTTAACATCATCATATCAAAATCTTTTAAATAAGTTAGAAAATAAAGAAATACCTGAAATACAATATGATTTTGTAAGAACCCCAACAGGTAGTAATGAAGGGGATCCCCAAGAAATTACTTATAATTTTGAAAATTTTATACATTTTGGTAGTGCTTTAGAAAGACTTAAAAATTTTAAATATAAAGTTGAATTATTAGAACAATATGATACTCGATTATCCACAATAAATTCAATAACAGGTCCTACTTCAGCTTCAATCCATGTTTTAGAAGACAAAGAATCTACCGAAAATAAAAAAACAAATTTACTTAAAGCTTTAGATGGTTATGAAAGATTTTTATATTATGAATCAGGAGCTCTAGCTTGGCCTAAATCAACTACTTCGTCACCCCATACATTATACCCTATAACTTCATCCCAAGTTCAAACTTGGTTAGGTAATGAAAAATCAAGTTACCCTAATTATGGAGGGCAGTTATTAAATGCTCATTTATACGATAGACAAAATGAATATTCTTTAACAAGATTAATTCCTAATCATATTTTAGAAAATCCAGATAATTCATTTTATAATACATTTGTTAATATGATAGGCCATCACTATGATCAAATATGGACTCATATTAAACATATTACTGAAACAAATGATACCCATCACACAAGAGGTATTTCTAAAGATTTAGTTTATTTTTCTTTAAAAAGTTTAGGATTAGAAACATTTGATCAATTTGAAAATACAAATCTAATAGAATATATTTTAGGAGAAGGAACAACAGGTAGTATATTTTATGATATACCTACTAACCAAACATTAGTAACTGCTTCAAATGCAGGTTCAATTCCTAAAGAAACTATTACAAAAGAAATTTGGAAACGTTTATATCATAATGCACCTTATTTATTAAAAACTAAAGGTACTGAACGCGGTCTTAAAGCACTCATGAGTTGTTATGGGGTTCCGTCTACTATACTTAACGTCAAAGAATATGGTGGTTCTACCACAGATAAAACAACGTATAAAACATTTAGTTATGAAAAATCTGGATTAGCTTTAAAAGGAGACTCGGGTATAAATGGGTATTTTATTAAAACAAATTGGAATTCATCCACTACTAAAGCTTTAAATTCAACATCTAAAACAGTTGAATTTAGAATTAAACCTCACAGATCCAATAATAATTACCATTTATGGTCGTTATCAGGATCTTTTAATCACGCTATGGATCAACATTTAATATTAGAACCATGGGTGGGTAATGATATATCATCATCAGGGGATGCTAATCAGTATGGTAGATTAACTTTTAGTACTTATAATAATACTACATCAACTGAATATTTTCCTATATTTAATGGTAATTTTTGGGATATATTTATAGGTACTAATGATATATCAACTACAACACATAAAATTAATTTTGGAGCATATCAATCTAATTTTAATAAAAATATACATTCAACTATAACTTCATCTAATGCTATATCAAACATATATAATACTTATGCTTGGGGAACATTTCCAACTGATGAAGTATATGAAACTAATAACCAATCAAACTTAGGACTATCAAATGGAGCTGAATATTGTTATATAGGTGGGTTACCTGAAGGAGCAGTAAGTCATACTATATCTGACTTACGTTATTCAGGTTCACTCCAAGAAGTAAGATATTATTTTAATGAATTACTTTCTCATGAAACACTTAAAAAACATGCCCTTGAACCATTTATGTATGCAGGAAATTCAGTTTCTTCTTCATATGAAAATTTAGTTTTAAGATTACCTCTAGGTAGTAATGATAAAAGAGACAGTGGAAGTTTCCATCCAAATGAAGATATAAATTATCTAGGGACAATTAAAAGTAGTATGTCTACCCAAACATGGGAAGAAGTAATAGAAACACATCATTTACCCACACCTGATACAGTTGGTATTTCAATGACAAGTGAAAAAGTCAGAATAGATACAGGAAGAATAGATGATGATTGGTTATCAGTAAATAAAAAAACAGAAACATCAACCTTAGATAGACAACCATTAGATTACCCAGATTTAGGGGTATTTTTCTCACCCACAACTGAAATTAATGAAGATATATTATATACTTTAGGTTCATTTAGATTAGATGATTATATAGGTTCACCTTTACCATCAGCTCAATCCGCATCTGTATATGAAGATTTATCTACTATAAAAGATGTATATTTTAAAAAAGTAAAAAAACGTTATAATTATTGGGATTATATTAAATTAATTCAATATATTGATCATACACTATTTAAATTAATAGAACAATTTACTCCTGCGAAAGCTAACTTAAAAACAGGATTATTAATTGAACCACATTATTTAGAAAGAACTAAATTTAAAAGAGAAACCCCTACAGCAGGTGTAGGACAGAGTATGTTAAATAATTCATATCAAACTTTTGAGTTTGAAATGGATCCTAATAATTCATTTTCTTTGAATGGTTCATCAGTCATTGTAACAAATAATTTATCACAAACTACAGGTAGTAATGAACGAAGGCAAGAACAAGGAACAAATGCTACTATAGATATTAAAGAACAATGTAGTTTTGCGGGATCTTCAAAATTTGAAGGAAATGTTACAAATGGAATTACTTCTAATAGGTATTATCAATTGAGACAAATTAATTAATAATTAAAAAATGGGTTACACACAATTAACACTAAATACTAATAATTTTTCACTTACTTCAGAGACATCTTCTCCTACATTAAGTAATGTTAGTAATATATTAAATCCCTCAGTAAATAATACTACTATTAATTCTTTTGGTGGTGTAATTCTTAATTCAGCTGTACCTCTTCTTAAACACACATTTGATTACCCCCAATATTTAAATAAAGTTATAATAAATTTTGCAGACACAACAGGAGTTAAAACAGGTACACTTACATTTTATGATGAAAATGATAATAAAATAAA
>Ga0181403_1000379_pt1 | contig 10733 bp, 10 predicted proteins | sample 26SPOviralmetaG_FD_130132 | JGI IMG/M metagenome (GOLD analysis project Ga0181403, IMG submission 130132) | Marine viral communities from the oligotrophic San Pedro Time Series (SPOT) site, San Pedro Channel, CA, USA - 26 SPOT_SRF_2011-09-28 | ecosystem: Environmental > Aquatic > Marine > Strait...
CTTCTGTAGCATTAGGGTTTAAGTTTGTATAATATGCTCTTAAGAAACCTTCCATTACGTTATAAATCCTCTTTGTTTTAATCTCATAGTTTGTTCTTCAGGAGATAATAAAGCTCTCTCTGTCGGTGTCAATCCGTCATTTATGGGTTGTAAAGGGTTAGGCGGCATGACCACTTGTTGATTGGGTTGTGGTTGTGGTGGTAATGGTGGTGTAGCTATTTCTTCTCGTACAATATAATCAGTGACATCAATGTCAAATTCATCATCAAGAGTAAGTTTTTGTAAATCTCTGTCTATTTGTTGAAGCACAGGATAAGTGTTTTGCAATGCTTTTTCTAATTGTAAACCAATAACGTGACCACCTACTGCAAAATCAAATCTACCGTCTAATCCTGCCGACTGTAATTGTCTTCTTATATCTAATACATCTGGACTTGCTGTAACAAAAGCATCAGGCTCGCCTAAGTTTCTAGCTATCTCATTAAATTTAAAAAGAATATCTCTTGAAGGAAAATAAGGATCAAATATACCTTGTCTTAAACTATTAAATTTCTTTAATCCAACTTGTCTATCTTTAAATATTTGACCTAAATTACCAGTAGAAGCTCCTAATATTTCAGCTGCTTCGATGTCTCTATACATATTTTTTTGCACATTAAACCTAGCTCTATTAGATTTAATATATTGATCTACAATATCATCAGGATCAATACTTCCTCCTTTTAATAATCCAAAAAATCCACCTGTAAATTCTCTTCTAGAGTTTCTAATACCTCTTTGATAATCACCAATTTTAAAACCCATAGATCTCTCAGGATCTACTTTAATTGCTCTGAAACCCATAAGACCACCTAACTCTGGTCCAATATCTAAAACATCTCCTCGTTTATCTGGAACACCAAAAGAAGCTTGTCCCAATCTAACAAATTGTTTGTAAGCAGGTGCTAATGCTGCACCTAAATGTAAGAAAGTTATTGCAGCTTGATCACCCGCAGAAGTTTGGTCCGTGTACAATTGTCTACCATCTTCAGTTCTTCCGCCTCTAATTATTATGTCAGCGACAGCTTCAGTCCAAATAGATTCAGATATAAATGGATTCATAATCTCAGCTCCGGCTTGACCTGCTCCACTTACAAAACTTTGTAATAATAACCTATCATTTTTTTCACCTTCCATAACTTCATTAAACAATGTTCTAAAAGGTCTAGCCACTACATCGTAAGCATTACTATGACTAAAATCAGTATATCTTAAATTACCGTCTTCATCTCTAGAAGGTAAAATTGTAGAATTTTTTGACCACTCAGGTACAAATCTTCTTAATGCAGCCAGTTCTTCATCAGTCACATCGTACAATGCTTTAGCGCCTTCTGTTAAAGCAATGGGTACACCTGTTGTAAACGTAGCCATACCCGCTAATCTTTTTACACCAATACCGTAAAGAGGATTATCATTTTTAACTAATCTACCTAAAGCTTTATCAAAAACTAAAGGGGTTACGTTTGATCCTATAGTTGCTCTAGAATGTCTCATTTCTTTTAAACCAAGTTGTGCAATGTTAGTTGTAGTCCTTATCATTTCAGATGGAAACGACATAAAATTACCAATTGGTAATAGTCTAGCTGTCTTAACTGCCGGTCCAACATAACTATAATTAGGTACAGTATTTTTAACAATGTCTGCCGCTTGTAATCTAAGTGCTTGTTCATCTAAAAATTCTTCATACGTGCCTTTAAAAGCATTTGTTCCAGTTTTAGCTACTTGAAATCTTCTTCCTAATTCAGCTTCAGGAATAGCATTTAATAAATCTCTTGGTGGTTTTATTCCTGCTTTTTTGTAAGCATTATTATATCTATATCTTTCCACCATATAGTTTGTAATTTTAAATGTATCGTCTTCAGCAACATATTTACCTTGTGCAAACTCTTTTAAGTTTTTCATTTTTCTCATAAAAGGACTTAAAAAAGAATCTACATTATGAACAGCTAATCCACCTTTTAAATCTTTAAACGTTGCAGCTAAATCTCCTATTTGAACTTGAGAATTTACTACACCATATTCAACTAATTCTCTGTAAGCTTTTTGAAACTCCGGACTTTTAGGTCCTAGTTTTAATAGACCTGAAACATTTACCCCTTCTTTAAAAGCTTGAGCTACAACTCTAGGATTTTCAAATAAAATACCATTAGCTCCAGAAAAACCTACCGCACTAAACATATTACGTAAATGTGTAGGTATAGAAAAAATAGTTTTAGCCATTTGAGATATTCCTTTAGGAAATAATAATAAATTTCTATACAAAGCACTTACAGCTTTTGCAGATCCTTCAACAGTTTCTCCTCGTACAAAACCTTGTAACCCTGATGCAATGCCATTTGCACTAGCCATAGCTTCAGCTATCTCTTTTGTTGTAAATTTTTCAGCTAAATCGTTATTCAATAATTTACCACCGGGTAAATCTTCTACAAGTTCTCTAAGAGAGACAACTTCTATTCCTGTTCTACCGCTTTCAACACCAGCTTTTGCTGCTGTTTCACTTCCCCAAAAAAATCCTCTACCACCAGCTGCTTGAACTTGATTATTTTTTGCTACAACATCATCAAAGTATGCTGCTGTTCTAGCGATAGCAGATAAATTAGTAACACCATTATAAAGTTTGTATCTAGCATCTTGTATTTCTCCAAATAATTCTCTAAAAGCTTTGCTACCTTTACCTGCCACTTGTCGATCTACACCCTTAATTGCATTTTCAAATGATTTTGTATTTGTTGTGTCCATGCCTTCCATTGTTTTAGCAGCGTATTTAAAATCTGGTAAGGACCCTGGTTTTTTTTGTTGAGCTACGCTTTTTAAAATGCCGTCCACTTGAGCTTTAGCTTTCATTAAATAAGCATCACCTTCAGGAACCAACATACCTTTTTCCATTCTTTTCATAGGAAATGTTCCATCTTTTCTCATAGGTATAGGTTTACCTGTTTCAGAATTTACTAATTTAGTTCTTTTATTTTGAGGCAAACCTTTTTCTGCTTGGTTTCTATACATTCTTCTAAATATATTAACAGCTCTATCATAAGCCTCATCTGTAGGTTTATAAGCTTTAAAACCAAATAATCCTTTGTCTTCATAAATTTTGTAAGTTGATCCTAACCAACCTTCCACTCTTTTTTTTAATAATTTTTTAAAATCATTCTTAGCTTGTTTAGCTTGTGCAGGATTAACTCTATCTAAAATTTGAAATAATTCTGTAAATTTTTGTCTACCTTCATTGACATTATTTAACAAAGCCTTTTGATAATTTTTAGACAAGTTTTTAACGCCAAGTTTAGAACTAAAAGATCTAAGAGCTCCTATATCTAAACCTTTAGCTAAATCTCCTTCAAACATAAGATCAGTAAGTTTGTTTAAAAATTGTGTTTGTTCTGTTTTACCTACAGATTTGCCCAAAATATTATCAACTTGAGGATACATTTTATTAGCAATCACAGTAAAATTTTCTACAATTTCTTTTGCTTTTAATTGATCTGCAACCTTTAAAGAATCTAAAACATCTTGAGAAGCTTTTAATTCTGTTGTTAAGTTTCCTTTAGGAGTAAAAGGAGCTTTAAAATATTTATTAATAATTCTATCAAATTTACTTCCGTACGCTAAATCAGCGCTAGATCGTGTTGCTAAAGCTTTAGCTGTCTTACCTACACCAGCAATAACAGGAGTTATAAATAAACCTTCTGTTGAAAACTTTAATCTGTTTGTTAGTTTTCTAAGAGCTTCATCACTTCCTCCAGTTTCTTCTTGATCTAAAGCTGTAGGTAAATCAAAGATATCTCCAAACGTTCCTATTTTTTCTACATCTGCTACAAACGTTTCTCCAACTGCGCCTCCTAAAACTCCAGTTGCAAATTTTATTCTTCCTGCACTTTTATTTAATCTATCTGTGGCTTGAAGATTTTTGTAAACTTTCTTCTGACCAATTTTACCATATCTATTTTCTCTAGCTGCTTTTAATGCTCTAGCTCCCATTTTACTTCCAAGTCTAAAACCAGCAGTAGCGGGAACACCTAAAGATACTAAAGTCTCTGTTATTTTACCAATAGCTCTTTCTTCAGCAACTTCTTCAAATGGATTTAACTTGTCAAAAAATTCTTCTACACTAGCTGCTGTATTTGTATCTGCTCCAAGATCAATAAGTTCTGCTGCTAGAGATACAACTCCTTCAGGAATTTTTAAAACACCAGACGCAATACCAGCAGCTCCAGCTGTGTACCAGCTTGTGCTTTCATCTTCTTCTGCACTGGCAGATAAATATGAGGGAAGATTGTCTTCAGCCATTTAACCTCCTTACTCTATTCCGTATTCTTTTAATATCTCTAAATATCTTTTATTTTGTTCAGGTGACATTCTAGTGTTAAGGGTAGTTTTACCTTCTCTTCGTTCTGGAACTGTTCCTTTTGCTTTACGATTTGCTTCTAAAATATCTTTTCTTTGTTGTATAAAATCTTTAGAACCTCTTGGATAACTATAAGTTGTATCTCGTTCTTCTAAGTCTACTTTTTCACCTGTTTTTTCATTTATTATTTCTTCTCCAGTTGTAGATTGATTACTTTCAGAACCTGGAGTTATTACTTCTTCACTGGTACTAAATTTAATTTCTTCAATACTTCCATCCGCTAAAAATTGAAAAGATTTTCCTGATATGGCATCATAAAAACCTTTACCTTCATATCTTTCAGGTCTTTTTTTAGCTGCTTTTGTCATTTTACTAATTTGTTTTTCGCTTGTCATTAAACCATTGGGTGCTTCTTTAGGAAATTTCATACCCTCTAAAGCTTCAACTAATTTTGCTTGCCCTGTGTTATTAAAGTCAACTACGTTACCAGCTAATACAGGATTGTTTTGGAATTGAGGATTGTTTGCCATTAAATCTTTTATCTCAGCGGTTCTTTCAGCAGCTACATCTGGTTTGTTTCTTTCAGCATATGCTGCGATTTGTTTATCTAAACGTTTATCTTTACCTGACTCTGTTAAACCAAATTTAGTTGCAGCTAATTTTACGTTTCTTTTATCTGCTGCTTCTTTAGATTTTGCTTTGAAAAAAGCTTGAGAAGGTTTTTTAGAAGCTTCAACAAGATCTGTTAATACATTACCACTAGATGGTGTAGTCATAGCTTGTTGACCAAAACCAATCAACAATTGTGTAAGAGGATCAAACGCACCACCGCTAGGCACACTACCATACGCATCCATAAATTCATCTCTGTAGCTTTCTACGTCTCCAGCTTCTGCATATTTTTGTCTAGGTTTGATACCAGACATAATACCTGTCATCGCTGGTCCGCCTTTTCTAAACATTGGTCTTTTTAATATTTTACTCATGTTAATTAATTTTAATTTGTTGTGGTTGAAATGCTCTGTAAATACCAGCCAATGTTGAAGCTGCTCCTAATCCACTTGCTAATGCACTTGGTGAAGCTGCTGTAGATTCTGTTACAATATTTCTTCCAGGGTATCCTGAGATTAATGATGTAACACCTTGACCTAAAGCTTGTGATGCCTCCAAAGGTTGGTATGCTTGTCTTTGAGCTAATTGTTGTTGAGCCGCTAACGTTGCTTGTTGTTGTGCTTGTTGTTGACCACCTAATGTTGATAGGCCAGCAATTTGTTGACCTGTTAATTGTGGAGACAACTGAGCTAAATTTGATTGTTGTGCAAACTGTTGAGCTGCTAAATTTTGTGCTTGTTGAAATCCTTGTTGTAATAACTGAGCTTGTAATGCCGCTCTGTTTCTATCTGATGCTGATCTGTACTCTGCTCTTTGTACACCTTCTCTACCACCACCAAATGCTCCAGCACCGATAGCTTGAGCTGCTAATGCAGGTATACCTTTTGCAGCTTGAACATCAAACTCTTGTAATGTTGTATCAATAATATCTTGTTGATACGGTGACATGAATTGTTGATAAGCTTGCGGTCCTGAAGATGCTGCAGCTGTTGTCAAGAAAGGTTGGAAACTTCCAAGTCCACCTCTTAATGCTTCAGCTTCAGCTTGAATAGCTGTTTGTGGTGCCACAAATTGTGGACCCAATACAGTAGACATATCAAGAGTCTTGATACCGCCTGCTGCTTTTGTTAGATCATCTAAATACGTTTTACCAGCTGCTTCTATAAATTCAGCTGGAGCTACTCTTTGTGTTCCTTCTTGAAAACCTATTCTTCCTCCGTCAGCTTTTTCAGCTCTAGATTTTTTTCTTATAAACTCTTTAAATTTTTCCATTAAACCCTCATCATCTGACTCATCCTCTAATCGTTTACGTTCTTCTCTCTCAGCCAGTAATTGTTCCATTTGTTCTTTAGTGCTAAACATTATCCAATCCTCGATTCTAATTTTTTCATTGTGTCATACATACGCTGTGCTCCTTTTTCAACGTTACCACCACCAGCTGCTCTTACAGCATCAGCTGTAAATACAAACTCGTTATTAGATAACATTGCAGGAACATCGTCTGCTTTTTCTTTAGTTCCTATTGGTGGTATAAAACCACCTGCACTTCTTAAATCTAATTCTTTAACACCAGCTTTGTTTTGTCTAAGGGGCAAGCTCGCTACACCCTCTCCTACTTTAAAATCCATTCTAGCGATATTATTTATTGGACCACCTTCTGCTTTTTTATTACTCATAAATTCATTTAGTTGATCCATCTCCATTTCATTTAAACTATTATAAGGTTTGTTAAATACACTCATAGATAAATTGTTTAATTCAGCTAATGGATCTGGTGCAGATGCCATTCTTTTTGTTTTTGTTTTAATTTTACTTCCTTGTATTTGATCTCTCCAGTCGCCGCTTTTGAAAAAGTCTATAAAGCCTTCATATAATTCTTTAACACCTTGATCACTATTGTTCCAAACACCAAAGGCATCTTTAACATCATTACCTGTTGTGTATGGTCCACCGGCCATTTCTTCTGTTTGTTCAATCATCATAATACCTTCACCTTCTTCTGGTGATCCTAGACGTCTGTTTACTCTACCACCTTCTTTAAGTCCGAAAGCCCATTCAAAATTTAAAGGAACCCATTCGTTAAAAGATAATCCATCTGGATTAGCGCCTTTTTGTTTGAAAACCATTTTAAGATGTTTTTTTGCTTTTGAGTCTAAATTAAGACCACCCATATTAAATCCAACTCTACCACCCGTAGCGAACGATGTACTATATTCAGCAGTTTGTGATGTTACAAAATCTTCTACTTCTTTGTTATAAGTGTCTGCATCTGTGTCCGCAGTTGGCGGATTTAGATTTGTATAATATCTTCTTAAATAAACTTTTAATGCTTCAGGGTCTTGTTTAATTGCTTCTATTTGTTCTTCTTCCATACCTTGACTAGCTAAAAATCCTGTAAGACCTACAGCTCCTGCTATTCCTGTTCCACCACCAGGGAACTTATCTATGAGTCCAGAAAGAAAACTTTTCTTTGGACCTACACCGGCAGTAAAACCATCTGCTACAGTTGAAGCACCTGCTCCACCACTAAAAAATCCAGCTCCTGGTAAATTACTAAATTCAAACCCTCCAGGTAATCTTCCAAAACCACCACCTAAATAATACGCTCCACCTGCTAATAATGCAGCTTTACCTAGATCTGAACTAACTACATCTTTAGCTGCTTTAGTTACACCTTTAACAGCTTTCTTTACAATACTACCTAATCCGTAGTGTTGTCTTACTGACATATTAGTGATGCCACCTCTGTTTTGTAATTGTCTAGCTATTTGTGTTCTTGTTATTGCCATAATTTATAAATAATTGTTAGTAAAGGCAGGCGTAGAAATCCTGTAATTTAGCACTTTATTTGATTTTTTCGTCTTCGTCAACGACTTTACTTGTGGCTACAAGGTCATCCATAAACCTACCAGCGTACCTGTATTCACCAGTATGGCCTAATTCATCATCAATATAAAGGTATATTTTACCCCCTATTTCAGTCCATCTTTTACAGAAACCAAAGTCTTCTCCGTAAAAGTGTTTTGTTTTAGGGTCGTGTACACAATCAAAAAAATTATAAAAGTTAGGTCTTTTAACTTTTTCACCATTTAAATAAGTATCTTGTACTATTTCAAGATCTGGATACGCTTTAATCATTTTTTCAATAACACTTCTTTTAATAAGCATACAGCCAGTTGGTGCATGTGTGACTTCTGTTTCTCCATCCGTTACTTCAATAGCTGAAACATCAGCTACTTTGATAGGAAATGTATAACCATATTTTAAAAAGTCTTTATCATTCTTAAAATCTTCATCTTTCATTCTTCTATAAACAGAGTTTGGATTAATAAACTTCATAGGATAAGGAGCAGCTATAATATCTCTATCTTTCTCCAACATCTTAAATATTGTCTTTGTATCAAAATCTACGTCTGAATCTATAAATAACATATGAGTGTAATCCTCTTTATCAGAAACAAAATCAGCAGCGCATATGTTTCTACCTTGTTGAACTAAAGACGATTTAATAAGATGAAAACTAACTAGTATATTTTTAGTCATACATGCCATTTGAAATTTAAGTAGGGATCTAACATAATGAATACCTACTTCACTATGCACAGGTGTAGCCACCATAATTCTATATTTAGATGGTGGTGGTAATGTATGTCCTTTTAATTGTTCTGTTAAGTCTATTGTTTGCACCGGTTCCTTATCAAACCAAATAGGTTCATTAGATTTTTCTTGCATCACTTGTTATTCCAGTTAAAAATTGTGTCCAGGTTGCAGCTTGTTTAGGCCAACCATAATACAGGTTATAAAAATCACTCTGTCTTTTTAAATGATCTTGAATAGGTTTGTGAGTAATCGCTTCTGCTCCTTGTTTAATGGCTTGTGCAAATTTAAATGCCAGTCTTCTATGATTATTATCGTATGGTACGTAAATACCAAACTCAGAACATGTTTCTGCTAAAGCCCCTAAGTTTGTCACAATTGTATAAAGCCCTGCTGCCATAGATTCTATGGCGGAAATACAAGATGTTTCTTCCCAGATACTTGGGTAAACAAACATATGATAATCTTTTAAATGTTCTTTAATATAACTATTGGGTTTATAACCTATATAGTTTACATTTTTTAATTGTTTAGCTTGTTCATATAAACCTTTATATTCCTTATCGTTCTGTTCATAAAAAGCTTTACCATATATCTCTGTAGATGAATAAACATCTAAAGTAATTAAAGGGTGATTTACTAATTGCATAGCCCCAAGCAATACATTTAAACCTCTCCAAGGAGTTATTTGATGTATAATTTTTATAGGTTTATCTTTTTCGTAAACAGGAGCACATTCTATCTTACTTATACCATTCTTAATAATCATACACTTGCCCCTATCTAAACCAAATTTTTTAGTAAAATTTTCAAAGTTCCAATGACTATTAAATACATACCAATCATATTTAGTGTGATTATCTTTATCTTTAAACCAAGGATAGATATTAGGTTGATCCCAAGAATTTTTTTTTTATTCTTTTGTAATTGGATTTTTTTCTGGAACAGATGTTGTAATTTGTACTTTACTTAATAGTATAAGATCTACGTGTTGAGTTAGATATTCTAGCTGTAGCTCCGTTCCACCTTTAGGTGTTGGATTTATTGTCATTATTCATTACTTTCTGAAATAAGTCTAAATTTTTAGGGTCAACTGTAACTTCACAGTCAACTACAATGTCAGGTCCCTCTACTTTTTCTTTGTAGATTTCTCCTGTTTTTTTATTACGGTAAGTATATTTAGTTATACACTTAATTTCTGTTACATCATCCATTCTGGTCTTGTCTATTTACTAGAGCATAACTTATCAGGCCTTGAATTGTGTTACTCCCTGTAGCTGCTTGCACAGTTATAGCATCACCTGCTTCTAAATTCAAGCCTTGAGGTGAGGCATTTACTTGTGATTTGGCGGCCACGTCATCTCTAAAAAATTCATATTCAGTACTTGAATCAGAGGAATCAACAAAGTTCATGTTTACTGCAACAGCTGATGATGCATCATTGTTTGCAACATATATACTTTTAATTATAATTATTCCATCAACAGGACATGTTAACACTGTCGTCTTACCTGTACCCGATTGTTTGTATCCTTGGTTTTTATAAAATATACTCATGATAAGAAATAATTAAATGTATCTTGCTCTTCTTTTAAATCTTGTTGAAAAGAAAAATTAAGTTGTTGTTTTAAAGTATCTAATGCTTCTAAAATTTGACGTTGATTAGATGGGTCATACGTCGGTGTAGGTTCTGGAATATAATTAATTATTTTAGCCATTATCTTCTACCATCAGGTCTTGTATCTAATCTAAGAGAACCATATCTCCAAGACTCTCCTACTGCCGTGTTTTCAAATCTTACACTCACTAATCTTCCTCTTGCTCTAGTATCTATTTTATCAGTGGTTGAGGTAACTGTAAAGGGTCCTAAAGGTGAGCTAGTTTGAGTATCAGATGGATAGTCCGATATGAATAAAGTAACTTGGTTATTGCCTACAATCTCTTTATAATCAGGAATGAATCTACTTACTGAAGCAAAAAATTCACCATCCGCAATATCAAAATCTCCAGATCTTATAAATCCTTGAATAGCAGATGTGCCTGTGCTGTTGACTTGATCCACACCTTTTTCATGTTCGTATAAAACTGTGGCTCCATCTCTATTGGTAACTCCTGATATTGGAAATAAAGGAGTATCTGA
>Ga0181403_1000382_pt1 | contig 10717 bp, 10 predicted proteins | sample 26SPOviralmetaG_FD_130132 | JGI IMG/M metagenome (GOLD analysis project Ga0181403, IMG submission 130132) | Marine viral communities from the oligotrophic San Pedro Time Series (SPOT) site, San Pedro Channel, CA, USA - 26 SPOT_SRF_2011-09-28 | ecosystem: Environmental > Aquatic > Marine > Strait...
ATGATTCGATTATCCTCAATAAAGTTCTTTTTTATATCAGACTGAAGAGCAGATATTAAATCATCAGTAGACTCAGGTTTAATTTCACCAGCGTTTTTAAAGTAATGCATTCTTGCTTTAGTGAGCAATCTCTCACGCAAGTTTGCATTAAAGCTAGTTTCTGGAAAATTCTTAACAACAAATTCTGTAGCGTCTTTTACACCTTCTCCTTTAAAGTAATCATCCATCTTTGCTTTAAGTGCGGGATTGCCCATAGTCATTTTTATTTTTTGCATATGAACAGCTAAGGCAGTTGGGTCAGGATTCATTTGGCTAAATGAAACAGCTTCATCCATTAAGGTTCTTTGACTTGAGTTAAGCGAAGAAGATCCTCGTGACTCAGCAGGTAGCCCTTGATCTGTTACAAACTCAGAAGCCTTTGCGTAAGTTACAAGAACTCTTTTGACCTTATCAGATTCAGTAATGTTTCCATCAAGAAAAGCCTTAATGGTATCTACTTGAATTTGAGGCCAGATAGTAGAAGACGTTTGAGAAAGTATTGCAGTTAATGGTGCATATTCAGGCTCATCATATTTTGAGTTAGTAAAAAAATCGTTAGGTACTTTTAAAATCTTTTGAAGATTAATACGATCCTTTTCAGTTGTTTCTCCAAGCGTACCATCAATAGCATCTCTTAGAAGCTTATCCTCAGAAGCAATCTTTACATTAAGATTGTATCGTCTTTTTGCCCCATCGCTATATCTTTCTACAGATGCGCCATATGCAGATGAATCATCAAACGCCTCTCTAGCCTTATCTATTATGGCTTTTCGCTGAGGACTAACAAGATTGTTAGGATCAACTCCATCCCTAGCATAAAGCGCAGCAGCCTCTATTGCTTTAGGATTAGTCATGCCACCAAACGCAAGCCGAACAAAAGCTTCTGAAGTTTTATTCTTTAATGCACTTTCAAACTTTTCTTTATCACCATCTTGAAGTTCATTTCTATTTAGTTCGTCTATTGAATTTTCTCTAATCAGCTCAATTTGTTCAACACTTTCTGCAGAAGACAAATTAGGAAATGTTCTTCCCTTAAGGTAATCATTATAATCAAGAGCATTATCTGTTTTTCTTTGAAACTCTAAGAAACGAACTTCATTATTTACACCCGCTCCATATGATGTAGCGTCAGTTAAGAACTGAACCTGTCCAGTCTTCTTTGCCATATCAACTAAAACAAGGGCTAAAGATTGCGAGCCTTCATTAAGCTTATTAAAGTTTTCGTCAGTTGTATTTTGCAAATACTTTGTAATGTTAACAACATCTTCAACTGAAGTAGCTTCAGCAAACAAGTTATTAATTACTCCATCTTTAACAACACTTAATCTTTTGAAAGACCCAGATGTAGCAGCTTCTATTTGGCCTTGAGATGCACCTGTCTCTATTAAATTAAGCTGGGTCTGCAAGTCAGTCATATACTTAGAAACTGCGTCTGATGCTGTTCCTGCAACGTTTGAATTAGCGCCGCTAATCATATCAAAGTAGTCATAGTTATTGCTAGACGTAGTGTCTAAATTATCCGCAATGCGTTTGCGCGTTGCCATCTCAGCAGTAAGTCTGGTTTGGTTTAAACCATCTTGTAAAAGCTCAGTGGCAAAAGCAGAGAATGATTCTGTAAAAGTTGCACCCTCAGCACTAAGAGATTTGAATGTGCTCTCAAAGTATTTGCCCTTAAGACCAGATAGATCACCGCTATCTATAGCATTTAAAGCAGCTTCAAGATCAAAGCGTGAGATACCATTTTTTATTGCTTGTCTTTGCTCGTATCTAAACTGACCTCTAACCTTTGCAAGCTGTCTATTCTTAGAATTGCCAATAATTGCATTTGACAGAATAGTGCCAGCAGCAACATTATCTGCGTCCATCTTTTCAGCAGATGCTATTAAATTATCACCAGTAGTATTATCACCAGCAGCAAATGCATCTTCAATATTAAGAGAAGCTTCGGAGTTATTAAACTCATAAAGAATTGAGTCATTACGCTCTTGCCTAGAAATAGCTTGAGATTGAAGCGCCCTATATTTTTGAGACTGAACAGCATTACCAATTCTTAAAATCTCATTCTTAAATACAGTAGACTCTTCTACATTTGACATCTCAGCAATGTAATCAGACATAGCTGCATTAAATGCTTCTGGGCTTCTTCTATTCTGAAGCGCGAGTTCTTTAGATTTGTCCTCAATCTCTGTCGCAATCTCTTGCTCAAAGCGAGAAAGCAAAATACTTTGATAAGCCTTTAAAGCATAACGACCCATTCCTTTTGGCCCATCATATGCTGCTGGCCTTCCAGTTTCTGGATCAAGCGCTGTTATTTCAGAAGCTTCTAAGGCTTGAGCGGAATCAACACCAGCTTCTTTTGCATCTTCCACAGCTCTACGAAACAAGTATTGCTGCGCTTGATTAGCGCTTCTTGCAACTTGCTCACCTACAATCTGACCAGCTGAAGATGATCTAGCTACACCAATAGGCCCAACTTTAAATTGTCTAGCTTCTCTAATAACGGCCATGTTTTTATCCTATGGTCTAGTATCTTTATAGTCAGCAGTTGCTTGAGCCATTGTTGTAAACGCAGCAATGGTTGCGGATTGCCTTTTGGCTCTGCCTTCTATTCTTGTAGTAGTTGCTTGCTGTTGCAGCTTCATTGCTTCAAACACGCCCATCAAATCAGACCTACGAGTGTCTTGAGTAGCAACTTCTTTTTGCCTCTCTAAAAAAGCAGATACAGATCTATCATTTCCTACATCTCTACCCATTGCGGAGAACGCAGCTATGTTTGCTTTGACATTATATCTATACTGCTCAAGCCTATCATTGTGCCTCTGTAAGCTTTCAGTCTTAGCTAACTCTTTTTGAGTTTCTATATTAAAGGCATCAAGCTTTGCCGATTCTTCTGCTGCTCGACCAGCCGCTATCTGACCAACTGCTTGAACACCACCGGCTATAGCCATAATCACTGCTGGGTTCATTATACTATTAACTCCGCTACTATACCGTTTATCTGCAATGATAACGGATCGTTTTGTTCAATGGTTATCTGTGGATCACGACTGTAACCTAAGAGACGGAACTCTTTTTTTCCAGTAAACCCAGTCTCAGTCACAAGTTTATGCCCGTTGACTGTCAGCGAGCGTGCGCTCTTAAGATCAAGAACAACGTTAGTCATACCACGAATAGATCCAGTTGCAGGGCCATTACCCATAGAAGCATCAATCGGATTGGTTACTATCTTTGCAGTAAACTTCACACCCACATACGCATGGGTAAAGCCAAGACCAGCGTAAGCTGTAAGATCAACGTCATCACCAGCATTTACTGTAAAACTGCCAAGATGAGATAGATTAGTTCCATCAGTAACGATTACATCTACCGTGTCACCACTTGAGTACAATGCGCTTACATCAACAAGATTACTTGAGATAGCACCATAAAGATAAAGGTCTAAGCCTACATCACCAGTAAACTCACAGAGTTGCAGCTTATTATCTGAGTCATAGACATTTGCAAACAATCTATCTTCAATGGCTACTACAGAACCAAAGTCACCATTTGTAGTTACTCTAGTCCAAGACGCTCGCTTCTCTGCTCTGTTCGATGAAAACAAAACCAAGTCGCCATTGCCAGATGTAATAGCCGCATAAGAATCAGGAAGACCAAAGCCGCTGTGAACAACAGCCATATACTTAGGATTGCTAATAAGATGAGAAGCAATCGTAGAAACAGCCGTAGAGGTATAAGCCTCTTCACTGTCAGTAAACAAATACTCTCGAACAATCTTACCGTTGCGCTGCACAAAGATCGTAGCACCATCAACAGGCATAGGCTCAATATGCTCAGAGCCGTATGGTGTCTGCTTTCTGATCTGTACGTTTGTTGGCGTAATAGCTTGGTTCAAGTAAGTAGGAACATATAGTTCGCTAGATGCTGTGAAGATCTGCAGGTCACGGTTGGAAACTAAATATCGGATTTCGTTTACATCACCTGTTGCAGCAACCAAAGAGATAGAATCATCATCAGCCGCATCACCCACATCGAAGTTAAAAAAGCTGCCAATCTTGCTAAACCAAATGTTATCTGGCTCTGCAATGCTGCCGCCAAACACTATTCTATTTTGATGAAACTCTACGGCCGCAGGGTATCCTCGCTTTGCTGAAAGGGCTTGCTCATCCCAGTGCAAGCTAGGAGCGTGTGTAACTATTGTTACCTGACCACCGCCATCCTCTGCACTTGAAGCTGCACCACCGGCAGTAAAAGTAAATGTATTTTCATCTATAATACCACTAACAGTTCTAGAGCCGTTTAGATTGCCAGTATTAATACCGCCAGTAGCGCTAGCTCCACTAATAGTAATAGCTTCAGAACCTGAGAAACCGTGAGCAATTTGAGTTACCTCCACAGTAGTGCTGCCATCAATCGTTCTAAACGGATTTAAAACATCCAGTCGAATAGAAAGTTCATCTACAACATTGCCAGTAGCCTGAGTTGCAGACTGAACACTTGTAATAACAATCTCATTCTTACCATAGCGCACAGTTACACCAACATGCAAAGAACTAAGGTAATTACTGCCAGTCTTAGAGCCAGTTGTATCCCAATAAGCAGAGCTTGTTGTTAGAGTAATTCCAGTTCCCGTTGTGGCTGACGGGTCTAACGTTGTGCCATGAGCTTGAAACTTAGAATAAGGTTGGAATGTAACGCTGTTATCTGCGCGTTGGTCAAAGCTATAGGTGCTAATCTCAAAGCTGGTTAAGCTAGTTCTTGTTAGCATTCTTGGCGCAAACAACGGATGACAGATAAACTTTACATCGCCGTACTGTGCTGTTGTGTATTCTTGCAAATACTCTTGATCAAAGGGCAATGCTGCGGCGCTTGTATCCTGAGTAAGCGTAGAAACTAAAGTAACAGTACCGTCTTCAATTCTAAAGCAGCGTACCTTCTGATGCTCTATAGAAATAACGTATTCTTCATTCTCATCAAAGATAAACGGAAACAGGTGTGACTGCTCTGGGTAAGTCGCATTGTAGGTAATGCCATAGTCATAGATGTGCTTTAGGCCAGTGCGCTTCTTAACTGCGCCTTCTGCCATAACAATCATATTTTCTACACGCTGCGCTGATGCTGTATATACGGCAGTATCTACCCTAGACAAAAGGGAATCACTTACTTCACCAAACTGAAAGCTATTGATTGGGACGCGGATCTTTTGCATTAACTGCGCCTTTCAGCAATAAACCTCGATGTGTTCAGCTTGCGTGTGGTCTGCTGCTGTGAGTGCAGCCTACGAGCTTGTATCATTTGGAAGTTAGCTTTTTGCTCCATCAATGAAGCAAGCTGCGAGTCTCTAGCCACAGATACCGCAAGCACCCCAGCCATCATATACTCAACAGCAGTTACAAAGTATGGAGGCCATCCAGACTCATCGGCGCGGAATACATAGTCGGCAATCACAGTATCAGTTTCTACAGCATTGCAGAATACCTTGCTGCCGTAGAGATCATATTTGATAGGATACTCGTTTACTGTAATAGCAGAGAGCATAATAAATTCTGATGGAAGCTGATAAGCCGCTTCAAATCGTCCAGTAGGTGCTTCTACCAAACGGTTAAGAATTGCCTGATCTGTTGCAAAGCGCCACCGAGAGTTAGTCAATGCGGCACGAGCCATATCTTCGTACATTGCAGAGCTTACTGTTGCCTCTGCTGTACCGTCTTCAAAAGACTGAATCGCGTCACCACCAATCAAGAGAGATGCGCGAGAACATATTTTAATCGGTGTGTTTGCTATATCTGGCATGTTAGTATGGGGGCCGAAGCCCCCATCCCTTTATTAATCGCCGTCTGTTTCAACAACGGCAGTGCCGTCTGAAACATCGACTACAGTGCCAGTGTTCGACAGAACATTGACAAAATTGGTTGTTGGGACATTGGTGTCACAAACAATAATCAGGTCACGAACAGCAAGCATATTCGCTGCGCTGTTAAAATAACCTGCTGTGTTCACAGTCGCAATTGCGTCTGCGCTTGTGTACATCCACAAACTTCCGTTTGAGTCACCACCAATTCGAGCTAGTCCACTTGCTGCATAAGCCATTAATCAGCCTCCTAGTTATTATCTAAGACTTCATAGATACCATCGTCATCAATAACGATAGCGCCCATGGACATCATAGATGTTGCAAGGTGTGAGACTTTCTCAGCCACATAGTTTACTTCAGTTTGAACATCAGCATTAATGCCAAGGCCAATTGAAGAAGTGTGGTAAGCAAAGTTTTTACCACCAGCTACAGCTGAAGTTGAGAAGATCTTGAAGCCCAAGAACTCTTTCATTGTCATCCCACCTGCGAATGGCAGATTTTGTGGGCCAACAAAGTCAGAGCTTGCAAACTCATTGATCGCAAACAAGTCAGCAAAACCAGTAGGTGACATTGCTAAGTAGCGCTGTCCGTCTTCTGGAATGTCTGCTGCACCAAATGTTGAGAACAATGTCAACAAGTCAGCTTTCTCAAGAGCAGAACCAGTGTCATGAATTTGAGTGCTGTTAGCGCCCGCGTCCATTGCAGCGATTAAGATCTCATCAGTCTTACGACCCAAAGCAGCAGCGGCAGATTGTGCAACAGCTTGACGCTCGTTGATGTTGATCTTCAACTCGTCCAGCTTGTCAATGTACTCTGGTGCATAAAAGTCAGCCATAGTGGCTTCGACGTTTGTGTGCGCCAGTTCCATTGGAGTTACGTTACCGTTACGTGATTTGGTATTTGCAGTGCCTTTTCCAATTACTTGGAACCGAGCAACCGAGCCAGACACATTGGTAGTACGAACAGTGTTCCGCAGTTTGGAACCCATACGCTGATAAGCCATGTGTACTTCTGTCTCGAACTGCTTGATAAAGGCTTGGTCAATAGTATTAGCCATTTTTCAGTCCTATTATGAAGTTACAGTTGCCAACGGGTGTCCGCTTTTCTACGTCAACAAGGGTATCCTCTCGGGCCTTTCAGTGTATTACGGGCCGTAATGGTCCATCGTAAACACTTTTTCCTTTTGGATTGCAACGCACAAATTCAACATACTTGTTACTATTGTCTTCTATGACACCAACAGGCTCAAAGCCTAACCACACTGCCCAGTCTAACATAAACTCATAGTCAGAGAGCAATGTCATTGTCATCATGTGCTGTGTCTTATCAAAGAAATCTATTAGAAACCTTGATCCTCTAACCGCAGCAATGGTCTGTTCCTTTACTTTATTAGAGAACATAGCAAACATCTGAGGGATTTCTTGATCTTCATTGTACCAAAGGCCACCAATAGCTAGGAATGATTCGCCTTCTTTTCTAGCAAGATAGCACTCAGAAGATTCGTACATCTCATGCATGGCTTGATGAAGATCATTGTGACCAAGCAGAATTAGCTCCCGCTTGTTCTCTTTCGTTAGATTTTCAACCACCTCATCAATGTGGTCTAAAGTAAAAGGGGTCAGATAATACTGGCCCCTTTGAATTATTTTAACTTCTGTAGAGTTGTTGGAATCCATCTTCGACCTGTTTAACGAAGTGTGGGTCACGTTTCGCGGGGTTGAAGTATCGCTCATCTTGCATCATCTCCCTAAGTGATTGCTCTGTTACACCACTTGTAGGCTGTGCAGCCCCAGCAAATGATCCATCCTTCATTGCTTCCATCACTGCTTCCAATGCAATGATACCTTCATGGCTTTCGCACATACGCTCAATTGCTGGCAATGCATCGCTTGGAAAGAACTTGTTGGCAAACATAGATGCGGCTTGAATACGATCATTAGCATTGTCGCCTAGCTTTGCTGACTCAGCTTCTATATCTGGCTGAGAACCATTGATAGCTTCGGCATACATCTCAATGCCCTTCTGAAACTCTTCTTGGCTATAGCCATTTTCAAATGAATGCTCAGACCACCACTTGAGTAAGTCATTATCAACGGCCATGTCTTCGTCAACAACTTCTGGCAATTGATAGTCACCAGCAGTTTCGGGCCTGTCACCGAAAGCTTCTGATTGTATTTCTTCCAAAAGTTTGTTGCGTATATCTTCCTCTTTGCCACCCAGCTTTGACTCAAGTTCTTTATACGCTTTGGCTAGATCTTCGCCTGTATTATACTTCTCAGGCAACCACTCTGGGCGATCTGGAGATTCTGCTTGCTGAACATCTGCTTCTGTTACGAAGTCACGACCATCAGCTTGTGCTGCCTCTATTGCTGCTTCTTCACTCATTTATTCTTACTCCTATGTGAATGTGCAATCCGCTGCTCTATCAAGCCAACAAGATAGCGCTGACCTTCCAGATGTCGCAGTTCTTCTGTAGTCACATTAGGGCCATTTACCATTTCTATAGTAATAGAGCGCAAATAGCGTAAGACTTCTTTACCCACAGGACTTTCAAAGATCTGGGCGATGTTATGGCTTACCTCGGCATCCTTCTCTGATGTCCGCTGTATTCCGTCAATTCCAATGTTAACCTTGTTCGGCAACCATCTGTCCTTGCTGTTGCTGCGCCATTTGCTGCGCTAATGCAGCTATTTGTCTACGCTGTTCTTCATCACGAATCAAGCTCTCTGGCACACCAAATTTCTTAGCAAGGTGAATTGCTGTTTGTTCACCGTCAATTAGAAGCTGCAACATCTCAGGGCCAAAGGCCCCGCCAACTAACTCAAGGAACCTAGCAACGCTAGAAATGTCCTGATTTGCTTGGGCTTGAGCAAGCGGAGATACAGAACGCACTTTAACTTCTCTGCCGTTTACTGTAGGAACTTCTACGCGGCCCTGCTTCTTCAAGATGTATATTACACGCTGAAGTACGGGCTGCACGAGTTCAGCTTGTAACCTTCCGAATGCAGATCCCATACGACGAGATAGGTCAGCCATACGCTCGGCTACTTCCGTTGCTGTTGCTGGCGTTTTGTTGGGATCACCAAGCATGTCATTGTACAATGCACGCTTAATATTCAGACGCATGTCACTCAATACTAGCTGCGCTACATCAAAACGACCTGCTGCTTGTAAAGGCTGAAGCCCAGCAGAACCCATAGCTTTCGGTATGATTGAGCCGGGCACGAGTTGAATCGTGTCAGGGTTGATTACGCCATCATCCTCCATCTGATAGATACCAGAGATAGCCATCTGAGCATTCTCAAGTATAAGTTCAATGGTCAGATTGGTTGTCTTAATAGCAGACAGGGCATTGATAAGCGGCCCACGACCGTAAATCTCACCTGCACACTTAGACCAACGGAAACAAACAAAGGGATTTGATCCAAGTCCATTCATCTGCTTCTTACTCAGACAGGTATTGGTTGTCATACAGATTGCGTAACTTAAGTAAGCCTCTTGGTTTTTCTTAGAGTAGTCGCGGCATACAACCTCAAGGACTGTAGTCTCTCTATCTTGACCCATCATAGATGTAACCTTGGGATCAAATGTCCCGTTAGGATACATCATCTCTAAGTGGTCAAACTTAACCTTCTTACGCTCACGGTAAACATGGTCAATTTTATCGTCGGGGCCAGTATCTAGTACAAGATGAGGAAGCGGTATCGCAGAAAAGATCACTGGGTTGATTGAATCGCCCTCTTCCACGCACAGGACACCAGTCCCGACAGCCAAGTCCATGAATGACTCATGCACTTCTTGGCTAAAGTTAGAGTTCTGTAGAACCTCAAACACATATTCTGTGACTTCATCTAGCTCATTGTTGACGCCCTCACGTTGATCTGGGGGCACTTCGCTACCAGCCATAAGGTCTGCCCAACGCGCAAAGTTAGGAACAATCCCTGACTGTAGCCGACTGGCAAATTCTTGAACACCAACCACAGCAGTTTCATCAAATATCTTTTCGTCTCTACGCTGCCCTCTTTCCTCATAGTAAAAAGATTCACGTTGAGGAAGTGCATACTCATAGCACTCCTCGAACAGCGGAACCCAATTCTCTCTTAGAGCTTTGGCTTTTTGATACGACTTGATGTACTGCTTTGCGATTGGATCTTCAGCCATTAGTCAAACCTACCCAAGAACCCTGTTGATGGTGCTTTAAACAAAGAACGTCTTCCTTTACCACTGCGCATACCAGCACGAGCAGTACGACCTTCTATTGCTTCAGAAATGTCTTCACGTTTTTGTGAAGCGCGCTTTTCTACTTCTTCGCGCTTTGCAATGTCAGCTTCAACACGTTGATCTGCTGCTGCTTCTTTCTCTGCCCTGCTAGGGCCACCGCCTAAACACATGGTAATCTCCTTCGTTTCCCCTTCGTAAGCATAGAAGAGATCAAAACTCAATGCACAAACTACATCCTAGACCAGAAGCTAGGCTTGTTTCTCTGCTTTGGGCCACGATTAAATACATCAAAGTTACGCTTTGCAATGACTGGTCTGGCTGGTTTCTGAGAGTTCATCAAGGCTCTGCCTTCACCAGCACCTAAGAATAAATATTGAGCCGCATCGTGAACGTGGCTAAACATATTCTTGTCTGGTTTGTCTGCGTATCTCTCGCCACTAACTTCCATGCGCTTATACGCATAGCCACCTTCAAACCCCTTAATTAACTGAGGGCATCGTCTGTCTATTAGTAGTGCTGGCTTACCTTCGACCATCTTCGTCAACTGGGAGGAAACCGACTCTAGTCGGAGGTCAACAGAGTTGGAAGGCGCAGGAAACGCCTTCA
>Ga0181403_1000383_pt1 | contig 10697 bp, 11 predicted proteins | sample 26SPOviralmetaG_FD_130132 | JGI IMG/M metagenome (GOLD analysis project Ga0181403, IMG submission 130132) | Marine viral communities from the oligotrophic San Pedro Time Series (SPOT) site, San Pedro Channel, CA, USA - 26 SPOT_SRF_2011-09-28 | ecosystem: Environmental > Aquatic > Marine > Strait...
CACCACCTAAAGCAGTTGAGAATGGATTAGCTTGTGTTTGAGATTGAGCAGTTGTTGTTGGAAATCCACTTGCTATTGGAGTAGCTAAACTTGCATATTGTTGTAATGCTTGTAGTGGAGCTAGTTGTTGTTGTCTTTGAATATTTTCTAATTGAGCTCCTGTTTGAGTTAGACCAGGTACTTGAGTAGCTAAACCTAATTGTCTACCTCTTTCTTGACCATACTCTTGAAATGCTAAAGGTAATGCAGCTTGTGCTACTTGAGAAACTACTTGATTTTGCATCATTGGAGAACCTGGTGTTCTACCTGCACCACTAAATTGTTGTGCTACATTAGTATAAACATCTCCAGCAGTTTTTTGTAATAAAGGTGAAAGGAAAGGATTTAAATATTGTCCACCAAGTGTTGCAGCCATTTGTTGTTGTGCTGCTGTACCTAATGCTTCTTGTCCTGCAAGTCCTGTTAAAGTTTGTTGTGATGGTGGAACATATCCTGTTGCACCTACACCTTGACCATATAAATTTGTAGCTTCTGAAAGTATTTGTCCTAAAGCAGGTTCTGCTGCTGCATAAGGTGTTACCCCTTGTGTTGTTTGTGTGTTTCCACCGCCTGATGATCCTCCGCCAAAACTCATATTTTATCCTCTTGTTTAATTTGTTTTTCTAAAACAACATGGGTTCTTTTGTAACCATGATTATTATAGACTTTTTGCCAACCTGGTCTAGCAATTAGTTCCATCATTTTGCAACCTTCGTCTTTAGCAAATTCTTCAACTCTACTTATAAGATGTTGCCACTTAGACATTTGCCTTCCAGTTACAATATAGACATGACATACTTTACCATGTTTTCTTTTTATTATTTCAGTAACTACAACACCAAAATATTTATCATTTGTTTTCTTTTGGTTTTTATCCCAAATAACCCAAACTTGAAATTTACCTTGTTTAGCTAGGTCGTAAACAAAATCTGAATCGGTAAGTTGACCTGAGTAAGCTAAAGCAGATTTGATATTTTTTTCTACCATACCCCAAACTTTATCAAGTTCTTTAATTGGTATTTGTACTAATTCCATAAATACATTAAAAAATGATTAATAACAATATATTATTACGCACTCTTTTCGTCAAATATTTCTAATACACATACTATCCCTGCTATATCGTCAGCAGTTTGTGCTTTTAATTTTAAAGTATCTCCTGATTCTAAAACTATAGTACCTTTAGCTAAATTTTCAGTTGTTTTTGATGCTAAAGATATATGAGATATTTCATGTACTGCACCAGAATTTGATGCGTCTGTTGTGAATGCTTCTATTTCATTAGCTCCACTATGAATATTTGTTACTTGTATAGTTTTAATTAAAGCTGTTCTGTTTGTAGGACAGATATAAACAACTGTACTATTAGTAGTTGTTAAATCAAACATTGAGTTTTTATATAAATTTGCCATAATTATCTCCCAGTTGCTGGTACACCAGTTGATGTTACGAATGGATTTTCTGCGAAAGCCATGTAGATGTATGTTCCACTTCCATTATTTATATCGCCACTTGTTGATAAAAGTTTGAAACCATTACTATAAATATCTAGGTTAGTTCCAGTATCTTCTGTATTAGAAAGGTTAGGATAAAGTTGACTATTTGAAGAATTATAACCTAATCTTTTATTATCAAATATTCTCCAATTAGATGTAGAGTTTGTTCGTTTAATCATAATGAACGCACTTTTTTGTCCAGTATAAACAAATGTTCCATCTGTACTTCCATTTCCTGAGTAGCTTCCAAATTTTGAGTAGCCTTGTTTTTCTGCGAATAAATATGCTATATAATTTCCACTACTACCATTAACATTACCATTAGTTTTTATAGAAAATACTGTGGATGTTGGTGATGTATTTTGAAAATAATCCTGAGCTTCTTTTGCACCAGTATTATTTAATACTGCTCTATAATTATTACCCATAGTGTGCTGATAAACTATCCAACTCCAACCACTACCATCAAGTCTTTTTAATATCATCATTTTAGGCACAGCATTAAGTCCATGAGCAAAAGTACCAGCAGTTCCAGTTCCAGTATAAGAAATTATACTAAATCCAGCATCAGTATTTACACTTCCAGCACTATCAATAGTTCCTATTCCTGTTGAACTTGCGTCATTGGTAAATGATGTTCCAGCTTTCCAGTTCCATGTTACTATATTACCATTATTACGATTTCCTACATTAAAATCCCCAAGAGTATAACCATCTGAACCAAAAGCTGTTAATCCATTTGATTGAGTTTGTTCACCAAGACTAGTATTTGTTTCAACAAATTTAGTTGCACCTCTTATTGTATCGTAAAGGTTGTGGTCATCAGCATCACCTCTGGATTTAAACCATACAAAATTAGGAGTAAATCCAACTCCTGTAATATTATTTGTACCACCATTACCAGTATAAGTAAGTGTATTAAAATAATCTGATGGTTTGTCTATTGTTGTATAAGCCATTATCCATACTCCGCTAGGTTCTTGCTATTCAAAATATAGTAGCCACTTGGAACTGAAAATTCCATATTTCCATAGCCATTACCATCTGTGTTGCCTGATGAGATTGCAAAAGGTGGAGAACCAAAATTAAACTCTATGTCATTAGTATTTTTATAAACAGAACCACCAAAAAAATAATATTTACCTGGTGTAAATGTCATAGCAGCATTTGTTTTACTTGCACCTGATGTTGGATCGCCAGATGCTTGAAAAGTTCCATTTTTAGAAAAATAAACTGCTCCATTATCGCAATCTATTGCAATACCTATTATGTCATTATTTGTGAATGTATCTCCATAAGAACTTTCAGTTCCACCAACAACTTTTTCTCCATCAGGAGCATAAGCAACTGTATCAGAGTCATTTTGACCTATTTGTCCAGCATTACTAGGACTATTAGCACTAGCTACTAAATCTTCTGTTATAACTCCAACACATGGAAAAAGACTATTGTCTGCGTCAACCATTTTTACTTCGCAATACCATTTACCAGTATTAAATGCCATTGTTGAAAATGCGTTTCCATTATTTGTAGAACTATTTCCTACAAGTTTTAAATTTCCTTCAGAAAAAGTTGCGTAATAGGCATTAGGATTATTTCTTCCAGCTAAAGGATTTAATGTTGCAAAATTATTTGTGCAGCTATCTATTGACTGATCTATTGCTGTAAGGTTATTAACTGTAAAGTTATTAGAACCAGCGGCATCATTTCCTAAAGCTGAACTATCTTCAAAGTCTAAATAAAATCCATTGTTGCCAAATGTTAAACCAGATACATTTATTGGTTTCCATATTCCACTATCTTCGTCAAATTCTCCTAGATCAGTTATTGCTGCAGCAGTTCCATCTAGCCATACCATCTCTGACATGTAACCATTAAAATAATTTGATCCAGAAAATGAATAAGCACCAATTTGTACAGCTTTGTTAGCTACATTCATTTGAACATTGTAATTTTGAGATGGATAAGTTTCAGTAGCAAAAGAAGTTTCTTGAACTCCATTTACATATAATTTAATTCTATTTGCGGCAGTTCCTTGTGTAGTGTCTATTGCCACTACAATATGATACCATGCAGAGGGATCTCTAAATAATCTATTGGTAATTAATTCAAAACCAGTACCACCATTTAATTCTTCATAAATTCGTAAATTATCAGCATCTCTCCATCTAATTTCAAAATAATTAGTACCACTATTATATTCTAAAAATACTCTATTTGTATCAACACCATTACTACCTTTTTTTAACCAACCAGAAAATGTTGCAACTTGTCTGTTTCCACTTGTTGCAGTTCTATTTAAATAATCACTACTGCCAGTATTAAACCTTAATGAGTTAGCTACATCAAATCCTGTGTCTTTTATGGAGTTAGTTCCAAGAATAATCATTAACTCTCCAATGTTGGAAGTTCGCCTAATGGTCTTGATTGAACACCATCTGTTGTAGTGTATGTGTATAAAGTCTCAAGAGCTGGAGTATCACTTGCGTTAGTGATTTGAGTTTCCATACTTGCTTGTTTAGTTCTAACAGCATCTCTGTGAGTAGATATAGCACTTGGTATAGCAGTAGATTTTTCTGTGTTTCTAGTTATGTACCAATCTGTTTTAGCAAGTTCATTAGCAACTGTTGTTTTTAAATCTTTAATTAAAACTGTTTTTAAACCCTCAACTTTTACATCTCCAGGTGAAATACCTTCTGGTGCATCTCCATCATTAATCTCATCTTGTGTCCATAAACTATCTGCATGAGCTTTAGGTGTAGCAGCACCATAAGAAGCAGTAACTTCATTACCATCAAAATCATAAGATTGATTAGTATTAATATACCATTGTTCATCTTTTTTATTACTGTTATCAAATACTACTTCATAAATACCTATGGCATTTAATTCAGAAGCTGACCATACAGAAAATATTTTAGCAGGGTATCTTACATCACCTATAACCATAGATTTAGGATGGTTAATAAATTTTGTTATTTCGTTATCTGTTACTATTGCGTACATATTTTAACTCTCACTTAGGTTTAATGTTCTACCAACTTCTTGCCATACAGCACCATTGTATCTAAATACTAATATGTCTGTCTTACCATCTGCACTTGTGAATGTTGGTGCAGTTGATGCTGCAAATTCAAATACAGTATTAAAAGCAATAGTGTGTGAACCGTTATAATTAATTTCTAAAGCAATAAAAGCACCTTCAACATTATTAGTTGGTGCGGCAAAGGTTGTGTTTTCTGTTGTTATATGAACTGCGTTTGGTTTTTCTGTTGCATCCCAAGCTACAGCATTTGATGAAGAAGTTAATGCTTGTTGAGTTACATTAGCTGCTGCATTAAAAGTAGCTGCTCCAGCTTTTGACATATCTAAATTTAAAGCTGTAATTTCTGATCCATTATCTTGACCTTTAAATTTTAAATCTCCATTATTAACTTTTGATATTACTTCAAAATTGGTACTAGAATGATTAAAACTTCCATAAAGAGTTGCAGATTGATATAAATTTACAGTTGTTGTAGCATCTAATCTAATAGCATTTCCATTGGCATCTAAATAAATACCTCCAGCAGAAGTTAGTAAAGTAGAATTATTACCAGTTCCAGCAGAAACAGTATTTATTTCATTGCTAGAAGATATTGTTAAATCAGTTCCATCACCTACTATATTTTCTGCAGCATCACCAAAAATTACTTTTTTATTATTTGCTAAAGTTACATCACCAGTTGTAACTACATTACCAGAAGCATCTCCAGAAATTAATTCTCCAGTTACATTAGGTAAAGTTGATACTGCTGAACTACCTACAGAGTGAGGTTGTGCTTTAAGTTGTTGACCATGTGAATTGTTTTCACAATTAAATTGAAGTGTACCTACATTAGAGTTTCCTCTAATAGTTACATGACCAGTACCTTTAGCTAATAAATCTAAATCAATATTACTATCTCCACCAGTTGCTGATAAAGTTGGACTACCACTTGCTGCAGCATTTGCAATTGTAAATTCATTTACTGCTGAACCAGTTGCTGTTAATTTAGCTAATTCATTTCCATTAGTATCTAAAATAGAAGTACCAATTTTAGGAGTAGTTAAAGTTTTGTTTGTTAAAGTTTGTGTACCAGAAAGTGTAGCAACAGTTGAATCAATTGCTATTGTTCCAGAAGATGTAATTGTACCCCCATCAATTCCTGTACCAGTTGCTATTGAAGTTACTGTTCCAACATTTTGTGGAGTAATTGTAGTATAAGTTATATTTGTTGATCCTAATGATCCACTACTGTCTGTCGTACATAAAAATATTTTATTATCATTTGCAGTACCTTGATTAACTACAACCATACCACCAGATAATTCTGCAATACTATCATGTTCAGGATCTCTTGATGATGCACCAGAACTTACCGCAAGGTATAAACCATTTTCAGTAGCTGTACTTTGATCTTTTAAAAGAACTCTATCACCAGCAACTAAGGTTACACCATCAATAGCATCTCCAGCTTCTAAAGCATTTGATATATTTACATTTGATGTTGAAGCACATTCTGCAATAACTCTAGTTCTTAATCCAGCTACTAAGTCATCTACATAAGATTTAGTTGCTGCATCTGAATTGGCAGATGGAGATCCTAATCCTGTTACAGCTCCACCAGATATTGAAACATTGTTAGCAGCTTGAGTTGCAATTGAACCAAGTCCTAAAGAAGTTCTAGCAGTAGCTCCATTTTCAGCTACCCAAGTTGATCCATTACCAACAATTAAATTACCATCTGTTTTTGCTAAATCACCAATCGCTACTAAATTAGCATTAGACGCACCTTTAGCATCTAGTTGTGTTTGAATATTTGAGCTTACTCCATCTAAGTGTCCTACTTCAGTTGATGTAACAGCACTAACAGATACATCTCCATTACCATCAGATACTAAAGCTCTTGCAGTAGTAAGATTTTCCATTTTAGAAAAGTTTATTGCTGCTGAAGAATTTATATCTGCATTTACTATTGAGTCATCTACAATTTTAGATGAGTTAACTGAATCACTTGCAAGTTTAGCAAGAGTAATTTGTGAGTCTGCAACATGAGCTGTGTCTATAGAACCATCTACATAATGTTCTGAATTTATTGATTCGTCAGCAATTTTAGTTCCATTTACTGAGTCTGATGCTAGTTTAGCTTGAGTAACATTTCCATCTGTAATTTTAGCTGTTGTAATTGCATTTGATGCTAAGTCATCTGCAACTATTGTACTATTAGCAATTTTAGCTGAAGTTATAGCACTATCTGCAATATTAGTTGTGCCAATAATTTCTGTAGGAATAGATGAATTAGTTTTTGATAAAGCACCTACAAAAACATTAGTTATAGCTTCACTTGATAATGAACCTGAATCCCATGTTACATTAACAGTTGTGTTTGTTGAAAATGATGATGAACTAATTGTTCCAAAAATTGTACCAGGAGTTGCTGCAATTAATTTTATTCTTCTTCCTGCATGATAAAAAGAAGTTACATCAACACCTGCAATTGTAAATGCAGTACCACTTACATAAGCTGCTGTGTAAGCACCTGAACCATCTCCATACTCTACCCATTGACTATCGTTAAACCATTCTCTAGTATTTTTCATCAATGCTCTAATTGCATTGTTTAGATTAGAAGGTAGCATTCCTTCAGCAGTAGAAATACCATTAAGATCAGTATTACTTGCTTGGGTTGTGGAATAATCTTTTATACCTGCCATTTTAATCTCCTAAGAACCAAGCAAATGCTTTATTATTTTCTTGATTTTTTTCATTTATTAATGCGTTAATAGCTTCCTCAATTTGTCTTTGAAAAAACTCTTGTGTTTCAAAACTGTATCTAACATTATCTATATCAGTTTTATCTGTCATCTCAACCCTGATCTTGATGCAACTAAATCTATTCCTTGTGCATCTTTCCAAGCTCCTCCACTTGGTATTTTAACATTAACTTTAACATATCTTCCAGATTGTCTTACTGGATTAATACCTGTTGAGTTCATGCTTGAAGAAGTTGATTCTGTAGCACTATCAGCAAGTCTATCTCTAGTTTTTAAAGTAACTGTAGCTGTTGCATCTACTATAGGTCTTACACCTATTATAGACGATCTTGTTCCTGGAAACAACTCTAATTCTGTAGTTTCTATTTCTCCAATATTATCTGTACCTGAAAAAATTGCAGCTTTATAATCACTATCTATTGCACCAAGTAATAATTGTCCACCAGACCAAAAATCAGTATCTAGTGATATATTAATATTATCTAAGTTTTCTGAAATAATATCCATAAGTTCTACTGTATAAGCTCCAACAAATTGAGAAAATATTGTACTAGCATTGGTAGTAGCAGTTGACCATTTTTGAGTAGCATAATTATAAATTAAAACTTTATCACAAATTCCAGTAGTATTAGATGTATCAGCAGAAGATGGATATAACCAAATTGCTAATTGATTAAAAGGATCTGTAGCTGCAACTATTCTATCAGAGAATGCTTTGTTTAAATCTAAATCAAAAAATCTATTTACTTTCTCTGCACCTATTGCTGTAACTTGATCTCCATTAACTTCAAAGAATCCATCATCAGCATAAAAGAAAACTCTACGATTATCTTGGCATACTGTTCTTCCATATACTGCACCTCTATTAGGTGAAATCATTGATAGCCTAAATACTGTTGCACCACCGACATAATCCATACGAATTATAGAATTTTGTCTAAATACATAACCAATCTCTCCAGAAGTTATGTGAACAATTTGTCCACCTGATCCTGGTAGGTCTTGCAAGTCTGATTGTTTAGTACCTGATTCCCAAGTTGTAATATCATTAATTCCTGACCATTGTATTCTATTGGATGCACCAACATGATTACCTGTTACTAAAAAATCTCTTATAACACCTGAACATCTAAATACTGGTACAGTACCTGATGTTCCAATAGTTGAAAGATTTGCAAAAGCAGATGATGTTCCCATTAAATAAAATTGAGGTGCATCTACACCATTACTAACAATTACATAATTTCCAAATTGAGTAAAAGTTATATAATCAGTAGCATCTCCAGTTAAAGGAGTTCCACCGACAAAATTAGTTGTTGTTAGTCTTGCAGTATCAGAAGATACATTAGTTAAATTTTCTCTACCAACAGTTGCTCTTGTTACTGTTACTACTGCATCTGATACTGTTGCTGAAAAATCAGCATGACCATTAATTGTATTTTTTAAATTAGTTGCTGTGGTATTATTATTTGTTTGAACTTGAAATTGATTTGTAGAAGGTGATCCTGTAACTGATGTAAATACAATTGTTGATCCATCATTTTTAGATAAAGTAATAGTTTTACCAGCACCAATATTTGCATAATCAGAAACTGTAATTGTGCAAGTTGCAAAAGAATTATTTAATACTTTTCCACTTGCTCCTCTTTCTGTAAATGCTCCACCAGTTAATTCATAAAGAGTATCTTGTGTTGCTACAAAATTAAATACAGTATTAGCATTATCTCTAAAAGAACCTGCACCTCTTGAATCTTTTGTAATAGTATTTGTAGAATAATTAACTAATGAAGGAAATCTTTTATAAGAATTTAAAGCATAATAAACATTGTTAGCTACATTAGCACCAGGATTATTATGTTCTGGTTGATCTGGTAGCCATTCGCCAAAAGGTATCTGCATTATTTTCCTACTTTTTTAATAGCTTTTTTGTGAGCTTTTTTAAAACTCATTCCTTGTATCATTTCTTTAAGCATTATACTCATGTGTTTTTTACTATGATGAGGAGAGTGTTTTTTTATTAATTTTTTTTCTCTTTTATCTATCATGTTGTTTATCCATTGTTACTTGTTATAATTCTTGATACATCATTAAAAGCACCAGAAACAGTTACATCACCTCTTTGTTGTAAAGGTGCATTACCATATTGATCTTCTCTGTCATTTCTTTCAAGTCTTTCAAGAGATGTTACATATTGTTGTTGCCATTGTTGGACTTGTCTTGGTTCAATACCACCTAAAAAATTAGCAGCATGATATAAAGAACCATATAAATAAATTGAAGGGTGATTAGATAAGATATAATTAGAAGTATTTGAATCTGATAAAGCAGTAAATTCTTTATAATAATTTATAACTCCTGTGTAAGAGCTTGAAGGGATTGGAGCAAATCTAAAATTATCACCAAGTATTGTAAATGTTTTTGGCATTCCAGTAGTTGAGCTACCTCTAATTTGATCCATTTGAGCAGGTGTAATATATTCTAAAGCATGTTTAGTTCCACCTTCTAAAATATAAAAATCTCTAACTTGTAAAAATCCTGTTGGTAAAGTTTCTGTTTCAGAATCAATAGTAAATGAAGCATTTGATTCTATCATTCTACCAATTCTTAATTTAGAATTAAAATCTTTTTCAGCTAAAACAATAAAATCTTCAGCTATCTCAGTTGTAAGATCAGTTCTATTTAACCAGTTTGCTATTGATGTTTTTAAATTTGCGTAAGTTGCTAATGCCATTATAATTTACCTTCTGCTGTTTTAAAATATTGAAACTCATTACTATTTAATTTTGTTTTTAATATTTTATTTTGAACTTCTCTAGGAAGTGCAAACCAATTATTATCACCATTATACTCTTTTGCCCAGACACTTAAAGCTAAAGTTGGAATACTAGCTACTCTTTTTAAATCTCTTGATTTTGAATAACCATCATCTTGATTTAATAATATTTTATTATGTTTTAAATGAGGATCTATATTAACTTCTTCATTTACAACAATTTTATTTTCCATTTCGTCTAAAGAAAATGTTTCTTTTTTTAGACCATCAATAGTTACATCTTTTTTCATCTGCCTTGACCTTTGTATCTAGTTAGTTTCTTTTGAAGTTTTTCACTTTTGTTTAAAGATTTTTTATGACAACCAGGTCTTTTTGGTGGTTTATCTCTTGGAACAAAGTGAGTAAACTTTTGTTTAGCCACTAAGCACTCATTTCAGTAACATATACATTTGTAGATGAACCATGAAATACTGCAATCTTTTCGCCAGGTGAAACTTTTAACATTTCTATTTCACCAGATGGTAATAAAGCTGATGTTGCACTTGCAGTAGGTGAACCACCTAAAACAAAATGACAATTAGCATCTCCAACTA
>Ga0181403_1000384_pt1 | contig 10695 bp, 8 predicted proteins | sample 26SPOviralmetaG_FD_130132 | JGI IMG/M metagenome (GOLD analysis project Ga0181403, IMG submission 130132) | Marine viral communities from the oligotrophic San Pedro Time Series (SPOT) site, San Pedro Channel, CA, USA - 26 SPOT_SRF_2011-09-28 | ecosystem: Environmental > Aquatic > Marine > Strait...
AACTGGAACGTGTAGCTATACACATTTTGATTATTTCCTGCGGTATAATCGTTCCTAGTAGTGTTTGCTGTTACTGTCATTTTGGCCTCATATATTTTGCCAATTATACTATTTTAGGGGTTATAAATCTTCCAAAACTTCCATTGGAGTTTCTGCTGGAGCCCACCAATACTCTTGACCAAACTCTTCATAACGTTTTGTTCTAATTCTATTTAATGATGATTGATAGTCTGGATCAGCCATTAACCTAATATTATCGAACATTGAATTCATAAATAATTGTATTTGCCACGGATCAGGAGCTATGTCTTTGATAAATTTAGCAGACTCACCAAGAACATTTGTTTCATCTCCTGTAACTGCTTCTCTAATATTTCCAATTGTTAATTTATAAGTGTCGTTAGTAAGACTTGCCATTGGACCTAACAACGTTTCAACAAATCCTCGACCATATTTATTAACGTCTGATACTACATAATCAGCAAACAAACTACCTGAACCACCTTGCACAAAAGCAGTAACCCAATCTTCTGGATCGTCCATTGGTCTAGGTTCTCGACCAGCCGCTAAATCTTTTATTTGTAATGCAAATGCACCCATTAAAGTTGTTGCTGTAGCAAATGACCCTAAATACATCATTTTACCGCCTGTAGTTGCTTGTGTTGCTCCACGGTATAAATGAGTTGTAGCAATAGTAATAGGGAATGATTTAATCATCATAGCTGATCGTGAAATTTGACCCCAAATTGTACCTCTTTCTGTTCCTCCAGTAGCAATTGCTCTTACTCTTGCATCAGGAGTAGGTACTGCATAATCTGTTTCTGACAAAATCATAGAATGAAATTTCATGCTTTCATCTTTAGTTAAGTCAGCAAACTTAGAGCCACGCAAATCTAATGGCTTAGTTGCTCTAAAATTATCCCATTCTGCTTTTGTAATTTGATAGTTTTTAAATGCACTTTGTATAACAGGATCAAGCTCATCAAATGTTTTTGCAAAATTGTCAGATAACATTCCAGCAAATTCCATTCCAAATGCTTTACGGCCTCCTTCAGTCCATGCTTCTAGCCCTGAAAATCTTAATACAGCTTCAGCAGTTTTTGCACTTGCTCCAGTTCCATAAGTATCAGAAAATCTATTTGCAGAATGAGCGCGCCCAAACCACCCATCAAATATCAATCCCATTCTAGCCGCAAAGATTCTATCTTCTTCATTAGCAGGATTCATTAATTTCATCTGTCTAGCAAATACTTTAGCAACAGGAATTTTATTGTAATTAGCAGTTAGTGCTGTTGTAGCTAAATCAGTTACAGAAGACAGTGTTGCACCACCAAGTTTAGATGCAACTTGAATATTACGTACAAATTGTAATCCATCAGCTAAAGTAACTAACTCACCATTATTAATATCACCACTTACTGTTTTATAAACAGCATTTAATGTAGCTTTAGTTCTATCTTTAACAACTTTATTTTTAGATATTTCTAACTTTTCTGCTTCATTTTTTAACACTTCAAATGTTTGTTTTGGATTAGTTCCAAACACACGCATTAATGCCGTATCATTACCCATAGCCTGTATATGATCTGTAAGGGTAGTTAATATGTCACCCTTACCAAATTTATTTTGATAGGCCATCCAAGATTCTGCATCTTTAAAATATAAAAATCTTTTTTCAGAACCTTTGCGAGATAATTTAGTGCCTAGGTTGCGAATAGTAAAATCTTTAGCTTTATTAAGACCACCTGTAGATATAGTTTCATATACATACTTTAATGAATCTTCAAAATTAGCATCAGATAACACTTGACCTTTATCATCTACCATTTGATTTCGATCTAATTTGTCAATTATAAATGCGCGCCAATCTTCATATTTAACAGCGCGGACTCTTCTTAAATCATGTGCTTGAGGTAATAAGAATTTTTCGTTTTTAGAAATACTGCCGCCCATCACATTAAATTCATCACGCATATCGTCAACAAGTTTTAACCAATCACTTGCAGATTTGGTAATTTCTGCATCATCAATAGTTTCACCTTCGTCATATACAGCGCGTATAAATTTATTTAACCCTTCTTCGTCTTGAGACAAACCGAACATTCTTGTTCTAAACATAGATAAAGAATCAGACCATTTAGCCATATATTTTTTTGTATAAGCTTTACCAAGCATATCTACATTAAGATAACTTGCCTTGCCGCTTATGTCTTTTACCATTAATGACATTAATCCAGTCATTGCATTATTAGAGCCATGCTTTTGAATGTTATTGAAAGCCTCTGCAATACGTATAGATTGAATAGCTTTTTCTCGTTTTTCACGCGATATATTCTTAACTAAATTAGATATAGCATCCTCTGGGCTATCAGCTTTTAAAATTTCTTGGCCCATTGATTTAGATATTTTTCCAGCTTGCACAGCAACATCAATACATTTGCTATATTTACCGTGAAGTGGATCTGATTGTTTAGGTGATTTAGCCAAGCGCACATACCCTCACTGATTCAATTCCTTCTATCTGATCATCTAATGATTTCATATATTCATCACCGTCTATTAATTTTCCATCAACTAATACACGCCTAATTTCTTGTGCTTCAAAATCAGCAATATCTCTATTGTAATTAGCAGACAATCCTTCAAAATCTAATTGTTCTTTTTGCAAACTTGTTTTAGTTGCTATAGGAGCAGGAGGCAATTGGCTGACAACATAATCATCATAAGTTAATGTTGGACCATTCATTTGATTTTCAAATTCTTTGTTTTGCCTAAAAATGTCCATATCTTTTTCAACATTACTACGAATAACTTGGCCGTAATATTCTTCTAAAACAGTATTATTATCAGACAACTCATTAATATGCATATTAATGTTATCAATTTCAACTTGTGCAGTAGGGTCTTTTAAAATTTTAGGATTTCTAATAATGCTATCAAGCAAATCAATAGCATCATTCATATCCATAGCATCATAACCAACTTCACGCAATCTCTCAGCAAGCAAATCTGGTGAATAACCGCCAGTTTTCCTAAATACAGGCTTACCAAAACCCCCTGCAATTTTTTGCATATCAGCTATGTCGAATCCTGCTTCATTAGCTAATTGTTGTCTATTAACTCCACCATTTTCAGCAATCCATCTTGCCCAAGTTTCATTTTCTTTTTTAATAGTAGTTATTTTTTTTTCTAATTTAACTATAGTTGCATCTCTAGCATCTTCTAGTTTTACATACTCTTTGTTTTGAAATGCATCATATTCTTTTAAAATATCATCTTCTATTCGAGCAGGTAATGCCGCTTTTTGTTCAGCTAGTTGTGTACCCATCCTGTCTAAAATGTTTATTGATTCTTGCTCTGGGGTTAACCTAACCTCAGCATTAATTTTATCAGTCGGCTTAGGAGGGCCAACAAACTCTGACGCATTCTTAGAAAGGTTTCTAAAGTATCCAGAAATCCCACCTACTGCCCCACCAAGAAGCCCTGCACCTATAGCTGTAGTGCCAATAGCCATTAAAGCATCTTCAAACTCATAAGGTGAATTAATGTCGTGCTTGTGTTTGTACACTAATGGTTGAATAGCTGACTCAGATGCAACAGCAATAGCGGCTGTGTTTCTACCTGTTATTAATGCTTGGCTTAATGTACTCATCCCTTTGTAAGCAGTACCTACACCTATACCCATAGTAGCTACGTTAATAGGATCAAGCATATAACCACCCATGCTTCCTAAAAACTGTGCAAATCCATTGCCACGTTCTATAACATCTTGGTTTTCTTCTCTGCGCTTGCGTAGTATTTCTGTGCGTTCGTCATACAATTCACGGTTAGTTTTTATTAAGCCTGTATCTTCAGCTAATCTGTCATAATCAAGTTCACCAGTAATATCCGTATAAGGGTTTAAATCAAAACCCTCGTTAGACATTTTAAATATTTGTTGATTTCTGTCGTCATATCCCTGACGATTTAACAAACTAGAAACAGATAGTTCTTCGTCTATAACAAAACCAAACGCTGAACCCATAGTCTCAAAAAAAGTAGGGTTTTCACGAAACTCTTGTGGGCCAAGCAAATTTTGATAATAATCGCGCTGATCTTGATTAGAAAGAATAGGCATTATAAGTTTTTAAAACACTGCTAATGGAGAGGGGGTTTGCATTCTTTGGGCTCTATAGTACATATATGATCCTTGTTCTTTATTACCTTTCATGTCATTAATTTTTTCTTGCGTAACATTAAATATTATTGGCGCACCGTCTTCCCCATAAATAGGAATCCCAGCATCATCATAAACGTGGTAATTACCTTGGCCTGCAATAGCTTTAATTTGACCGTTAGAAAAGCCAAGAGAATCAAAATAAGCATCAAGATCGTAATCAGGAATACCTCTTGGTAATTGTGTCTGATATCCTCGGATCTTTTTTACACCGCCTGTAACAGCTTGTATAGCCGCTTTAAACTTAGAAGGATTGTATTGGTCTTCTCCAGCATCTAACGAGCCGTAGTAGTAATTAAGAGCCGCATTAAGGGTATCTCGCTTATCATTAGGCCCGTAAACAGTACTAACAATATCATTAAAATCTGACATATATCTATCAGATGATTTTAGTGTTGTAACTAATTTGTTAGCTAATAAATCTTGTCCTTTAAATATAGTTTCTTGAACAACACGATCACCACTTGCCGCGGCTTGTGCAAATACACCTTGTTGTTTAGGTGCAATTTGACCCCATAAAGCTGAGTTACTACCAAATACATTAACTAACTCTACTTTTTCAGCAGGAGTCATTTGCGTAATTGTATTACTTAATGCATTAGCTTCATTATCTGTAAGCGGTGAAACTGAAACTCCATAATGCTCAGAGGCTAATCTAGCCTGTTTTTGTCTTTTAGCAAATGCTTCTTGATTTGCAGGGCTATCAAAATCTTCAGCTAATGGATTAAATTCTATAGGCTCTCCTAATCCTTGAGCTACGTACATACTTATACCATCTTTTCTAGCTTGCCTATTGATATCTGCATTAGCAACTAACATGGCTTTATAAGCATTGGCACGATCTAAACCACCTGTTCGTGCTGACTCAAGCATTTCATTTCTAGCTTGCAATGAAGCAGTAGCAAATATTCCTATTTCATCTGCTAAAAATAACTTTTCTTCTAAAGGTGTACCTTTAGCCATTTCATATATAGCTGTTCTTTCTTGCTCATCAATAGGCTGTCCTAAAGTTCTTGATGTAATGTAATCTTGTACTTTTTCAGAAGTTTCTTTTGTTGAAACTGTTTTGGTTGCTTGTAACCTTGAGTTTTGTCTATTTAAATCTTGTTGTGCACTAATTTCAAATGATCTTAATTCTTCCTGAGAATAGCTACTAGGAATTGATTCTTTTAACATTTTATCTAATGCTGTCATAGCGGCAGAAACACCATCTTTTTCAACAATAGCATCTAACTTTGATAAACGAGTTTGCTCATATATTTTATTTTTTAATTTTCTTTTGTCTTCTAATACACGACTAGCATACTCAGGACTAGCTTCAGCTAAAGCATCCATAGTTAACAACAACAACTCTGACTCAGAATTAACTAACTCTGTATCTCCTTCACGAGCTAAGTTTGCAATATTTCTAACACCAGTATTAATTGAATCAGTTAATGTAATTATATTTTTGTTATTAGCTTCAGTTAAAAAGTTTTTGTTTAATTTTTCTTCGGCAGAAGATATTTTGCTTGCAAGAGCTTCGTTAATTCTAGGTTGAGATTCAGGAGGCAATAGGTTAACAGTAGCTTGCCTGTACGCATTAGCATCGCTTGCAAAACCTTGTGGATTGTCTTTGTATTTTTCTTCTAATTCTTTTATTTTTATATCAGAATCAATACTTATTTCTGCTAAATATGCATTAATAGCATTACGATTAAATATTTCAGATCCAAAACCTTTACGAGTAGGAACTTCGCCAAATACTTTTTTACCTTTTTCGTCTACAGTAATAGCTTGTTCTACAGCTTCTTGTGCTTGAGCAGGAGCCTCACGTTCAGCTTTAGCCCTTCCAAACTGTTCAGCAACACCAGCTACAGTAGCTCCTAAGCCTGCTAGAGCCTGCATACGCCTAGCCGCAGAGTCATCTACCCCTGTAGGGCGGAACTCTCCATAAAAACCAACACGTTGTTGTCTAGGTTGTTTAGCCATTACGTTACCTTATTAGCTTGATATGTTTGATAACCGCCTGCTATGTTACCTGCGCTACTTAACAAAGTAGAAGTTGCTCCTATATTAGCGGTACTTCTAGCCATAGCTCCTTGTCTGCGTAATTGAGCTTGTTTTAATTTATCGGATACAGCCAGCATACCTTCGCTTGCGCTAACTTGTTTTGCGCTCCCTAAAGCAATACTTTCAGGTGTTACACCAGATACTCCACCAGCCGCCATAGACACTGCATTAGCCGCAAGGACTTTATTTAACTCTTGCCGTCTTTGTAATTCACGAGCTTCTGCCGCTAACTTTTCTTCTTCAGCTTGACGCTCTAAAGATTCCTGTTGCGCTTTACCAGCTTCAACTTGACCATACACACTTACTGCTGTTCCTGCCGCAAGTAAACTAGCTACTATTGCAAAACTCATCTAAATATCCTCTGGCTCTAACAAAGCCTTTTCTATCTCGTCTATATCAGTTAAATGTGTAGGATGATATGTAATCCAAACACAGTCTGTTTCAGCGTATATAACACGCTTAGTTTGCGGAATAGTTTCTCCCATAAACGGAGCTTCTATATCCATGTTTCCAAATTGGCTAGATACTTTACATCTGCCTTTTACTACCATGTACAAGTGTGTAGTTTTGTGTAAAGCTCCTACCAAACATACGCCAGCAGGAATAAATAATTCTCTTGCATACAATCCATCGCTAAAATGATGTTTTGTTTCTAACTCTATTGTGTCTCCTTTTAACATAAGAGACTGTAATTTTATAATATCATCTTGCGCTGTTACTTCATTCACGAACTAATCTCATATCCAATTGCTTGCAGATGAAATGGTGTTGGGTCTGGTATTGTAATAATAGGAGTAACTTCTCTATCCCATCCGTTACCACCGTGGTTATCTTCTATAATTCCTGTAGAAGGTATAAGGGATGAGTTTAAAGGGCTATTCCCTGCATCTCCAAACGTTCTAACAGGTACTAAGTTTCCATCTATATAAACACCAGCACTATTGTAAACACGCAGATTCATGCGATCTATACGCTTCTGGTTTAATACTGTTTGTGAGCCATTAGGTGATCTTGTGTTTAATGGCATTCCTGTAATTTCACAGTTAAAGTTTTGCCCTACTTCTATCACATCTGTTAGTGCGGCTTCAGTAGATGTTAATGTAATTGTTCCTGTAGCACTTACTGTTCTAGAGGGAAGACTACTATTACCAGCTACAACCTCTACCGTATCTCCAGCTAAATGTAAGAGGCCAGACAACGTAGTGCTATGTGGTGATGTGTATTTAACACTGCTGTCCATTTTGTAATCAAAAGTCATTTGATCTATAGTAAAACGATTTATATCTCTCTGGCTATAAGTAAACAACGTATTGTTTACCGTTACACACTGTTTAAATAAATCTGCGCTACCGTTATCACGTACTTGGTTAAACTTTGTATAACCGTTTATATCTTGATCACGCAACGTGTTTAAAACAACAGCCGTACCATCTTGGTTAATAACAAATACATAGTTAGCATCTTCTGATGTTGTACTTGTTACTATGTCCATATCAACAGGACTAACTATTAAATGTGACGCTAATACTGATAAATCAATACTACGATATGCATCTTCATTGTAGTCATACAAGTATTGTCTTAAACTCCTACCATTGCGATCTACAAATAAAATAGCGCCATCTAATGCTGTAGTAGGGACGTTAATACTAAAACTACCATGCTGTGTTTGTTGTTGTATATTAATCGTTGTAGGCGTGTTACCTGTGACTTTGTACTCAGCACCCTCTGTAAATATTTGTAATCCACGATCACCTACAATATCTACAATATCACTTTGCGATCCATTTATACTTACAAAAATAGCTTCGTCATCATCGCCTTCTTCAAGATAAAAATCTAAAAATGATCCAGCTTTAGATGCAAAAACACTTTGAGGCTTGTCTCTTGTTCCACCAAACCATAATCGACCACCAGCAAATACACCGTTTTTAGGATAGCCTCTAGTAGCACTCCATACATCTTCTTTACGCGGACTTCCTTGTGTTGTAATTGCAAACGTTACTTCATTGTTGTTTCCTGCAAGATCAGACGTAGCAAACCCTGTCCACACTTGGAAAGATTTAGTAGATTCTCCTGAAACAGTAATTGTAAATACATCGTTAGAACCAGAAACTGCAACACCTGTATCACCAAATATAGGCATTTCTTGTAAGTTTTTTTGTATGTTAAATGCTGTTGATGTCGTATCACCTGTATATGTTATGTTTTTACTGATAACAGATTCAATATCAACTTGAAATCTATCTCCTTTAGTGAAATGCGCTAATGTCATTGTTGTTACATAACTTATAGGAACAGGACTAGAAGCATCATTAAAATCAAACTGTGGCACATTTAAAAATGGCGCATCATCAAATTTAAATATATTGTTGCCGTTTAAATTGTATATTAATCGTTTAACAGGCACATTTTCGTTAAACATAAGTAATACGTTTTCATTACTTGCTACACGATTAGGAAAATTAGTTCCTATGTCTGTCGCTACATCTTGCTTAAATGTAGGTATGTCATTTGCAACTTGATATATTCGTAAATTGTTATTAGTAAATAAAAGCAAATAACTACTGTAAATGCTTATTTCAAATTTATGCATTTTTATTTGACTAGAAAACGCACCAGTTACATTGTAGAAATGCATCTCTGCTAGCGAAACATTGCACGAACCTAAATCTGTAGTACCAACTCTAGCTAATCTCCAATCTTGGTCTAAGAAAGGCGTAGGCACACCATTGCTTAGAATGGTAACTCTAAGTGTTTGCTCAAAATCAGTTAACGTAGGAACATTAGCAACCGTAATCCATGCACCGCCAGTTTGTTGATATTGGATAACAAACTCATCGCTAGTAGCATTAGCAGTAGTTAGTTTAATGTTAATTAAATCTATGTAAGCAATAGTTTGTTGGCTGGTAAATTGATAAGACGCGACAACAAAAGGATTAGTAGTTCCTATTCCTGCTGTAGTAGTACCAAAAGTTGTAAGATCATTATCATTAAGATTAGCCGCAGTACCACCGCTAGGCATAGTAGCTGTAGGAGCAGAATACTTAGCTACCACTGGTGCTGGAGTTGTAACAAACTTAAACCCTGCTCTACGCTTTACTCCTCCTTGTGGGACAGTAACAACATTAGTAGCAGTTTGTAAGCCTTGGTAGTATTGATCAAGATCTGTTCGACCTTTTACGATTGGCGATAACTCACCACTTACAAAACTATTTTGCAAAAAGTGACTTTTAGCCATTAGAACCTCACATCAACAAACGGCCTACTGGTAAGCGGAGTGATAGGATGTTGTTGAGAATCAGTGTAACGCGCCATATTAGATGCGTTAATATATTCTTCATTCATCAATTGTTTGGTAGAAGCACTGTCTCTAATAGACATAGCAAAGTCTTTAGCTAGTGCGTACTCAACCATTTTAGAAAAGTATGCAGGCCATGTAGCCTCAGATACAGTATAGATGTAATCGCAGAATAAATTTGTGTCATAGTTACAGTAAACGCGATCACCAAGAATTTGGTAATTAATGCTAGGGTTCATTTTAATAAACACTAACAAGTCAGATGGCAGTTGATACATAACATCGTATTCAGTGCCTACTGGTGTTTCATTAATTTTAGATAGCTGTGCTTTTTTACGTGCAAATCCCCAACGATACTTTGTAAGCTCATTGTGAACAATGTTGTCATATAGATTGTTAGCAACAGTTTGTGCGCGAGTGTTGCCAGTTAACGATGTAATAGGCAAATCACCAATTAAAATTAAAGCATTAGAAATTAAATTGATTTTACTTGCCATAATAGACCTTTATGTAGATAGAAAGGGGGCCGAAGCCCCCAATCAGTTAGGCATCACCAAGAGCAGTGCCAGAAGCCAAATCAATAGAAGAAGTTCCATTGTTTGTTTTTACAAAAGTAGCAGTTACCGCAACACCGTCAGTATCAACAACTAGAACAACATCACCAAGATGAAGTTCACTGATAGCTGAAAGCATATAGTTGGAGCCTGTTACAGTTGCAGGAGCATCAGTAGACGCATACACCCACAATGGGCGAGAGTTTCCTGAACCACCAATTCTAGATAAACCAGATCGTGCAAAAGCCATGATAGTTCTCCTTATACGTTATCTTTGTATTCAACTTTAACTAGACCACCGTTGTCACGGACAACAGATCCAGCTTTGAGCATACCGTTGCACAAGTATGAAGTGCGCTCTGGTACATAGTCGATTGATGTTTTCATGTCGATGCCAATAGCAAGTCCAACAGCATCTTTCTGGAAGAACCAAGAATCAACAGTGTTTCCAGCTACAGTCAAACCACCTTCAGTACGATCTTCAAGAATGATGAAAGTAAATCCAGCTAGGCTGTTCACATCACCAGTTACCAAAGCTTTAATAGTCTGGTAATCAGCGTTAGTTGCTTTCT
>Ga0181403_1000392_pt1 | contig 10577 bp, 11 predicted proteins | sample 26SPOviralmetaG_FD_130132 | JGI IMG/M metagenome (GOLD analysis project Ga0181403, IMG submission 130132) | Marine viral communities from the oligotrophic San Pedro Time Series (SPOT) site, San Pedro Channel, CA, USA - 26 SPOT_SRF_2011-09-28 | ecosystem: Environmental > Aquatic > Marine > Strait...
ACCATTATTACCCTTTTATGATAACTTAAATCGTTAGTTCACTATCACTTGTTAGAATTTGATGCTACATTTATTATTGTTTAGCATACATACAAACTCACCAAAACAACTGAAAAAAAGATCACTATATTACCATGTCTATTGATGCTTCTGCTATTAACGAGATCTTCGACATGTTTCCCACTGATGACCCTAATCCTTGTGAAGTTCTTGATGAACTGAAACAAGTAAAGGAAACATTAGATGAGTGGACTTCAGCTGATGATTATATTGATACTCCTGAGGAATTATCTAATCAATTAGAAAGTTATCGCGATTGTATTGATGCGTGGGAAGATGCTGTTGATGATATTGATAATCCTGATGAATTAAGTGAGCAAGTAGAAAGTCTTCGCAGTGACTTACATGATTCAGAGGAACGTGTAGAAGAATTAGAAGAATCAGCACAACTATTAGAAGAAAAGGTAGAAGAATTACAAAGTCCTGAAACTCATGCTCAACTGATGGACGATTATGTTGAAAACTATCTTGATGATCAAGGGATACGAAAACCCTTCTCTGATGTTGTTGATGATTATATTAAACTCAAAGATCAATTTGAGGCGATAGAACAATCAACCGAAGCATCAGCATATAATGAACTGATTATTCAAGATCTAACCAAAAAGGTAGAAGAATTAGAAAGCGAACTATTAGATAGTCGTGAATCATTTAACTTACAAGATCAGTCTGATAACTTTTATCTACACGGAGTAGAATATACTGACGAAGAAACCAATGAACCTCTTACATTGAAAGATGTATGGGAATTACGAGCAGATGCTTATAAATCTCATAGGAAAATAGAAGAATTAGAAGAATGTAAGGATATCACTATGGATGACCTTACAACCGCTGAAAAAGAAGGTGATGAAACATTAGAAGAATATGTTAAAAGGCGAATTGATAAATATATCCTAGAAGGTAGTCTATTTACATCAGATCATATGGTAGAATATGAGGAAAGGATGGACGAAATAAAGGCAGATAAACGTGGATTACTAGAAGAAAATAAGAAACTAACAAAATCACTAGAATATGTGAGGCATCTACTTAAAAATCAGGTTTCACCTGATGAAATCAAAGATGTCCTAATTGCTCATGGATGCGATACTATTCAGGAAGCTGTTCCTCCTTCATAGATTTCACATAGATTAAATTCTCTGTATTGACTGAATGACCAATTGACTTACTATGTGCCTCCTGCTCCACTTTTTTATCTAAAAATTTATGTGATGATATTATCTTACGTATGATGTTGGTACTGATGTTCTTACCTATATATTTTTGTGATGTTCTTATGAGTAATTGACTTAATCCATTCTTACTTATGGGAAATAATACTTCTCCACTTTGGATTTTCCAAGTCCTAATATACTTATGTAATTCTATACGAGCACGACCATCTACATCTAATATCTCTTGTGGTCTTGTTTTTGTAGTAGCATACTGATTACAATAAAAAGTGCATTTTGTCCCTCCTCCACCCTCAAAGATTATATAACACTGATCCTTTTCTTCATCAGTTAATTTCTTCCATGATCTACGATTTATTAATTTTACTCCTGCTAAATCATTACGCAGAGGTCTATGTATTAGAAATGTTAATATCGCAAATACCATATGTAATTGCTGATTATCTTTGATATCTGCCCTTACTTGATGTGTATATGATATTAACTCATCATAACTTATAAAATTAGGTGATTGCTTATCACTTATTATACCTGATTCATTTTGCTTTACATATTCCTCATTTAATTTATCCCTCTCTGTATGATAGAAAAAAGCATAAGGTCCTTCACCTATCGCTTCTAAATATACAGCGACAGCATTATATACATTTCTCCTTGTAGTTAGTGATACATTTTCTAATGCTTCAATCACCTCTAATGGTTCAGTTTTTATATTATGACCTGTATTTACTGCTTTCTTAAAAGCAGAATGATAACTCTTTAATGATCCCGGCTTCAGATTTGGTCTTGCTTTTGATACTACTGCTATATAATCCATTTTATACTATTGTTTAGATTTATTTTTAAGTGTTTTATCTTTTAACCTTAAATCTGTTCGCCCATTCTTACGCTGAAACAAAGTAGTATAATCAGGATATAATTTAGCGACTAGTTCCTTATCCTGCTTCTCTGATATTATATTTCTACCTGAACCATCACAACCTCCTTCGGCATAGTTTTTAGTTTTCCCTGCTAGATGATTACATTTTAATATCTTACCATCTCGTTTGTAGTGAGCACAGCAGTTTTCAAAATCCTCTGCGTAGTTACTCTGTAATTTAATATCTTTACATATCCTACGAACTCTAAATAAACCGAGCATGTACCGAAGGTCATATGTATACTCAGGATTTTGCGACATAAACATAGTATTATCACACTGATACAATCCAGCATAATTAATATCATCACCCATTTTAGCTATGATACGTCTAATAGTCGTATCTAAATCTAATACTGACCTTCTATGATTATCTATTAAATCTATTACATCATCATCTAATTCACATATGAATTGTTTAGATTTAAAATGTTGAGTTATCATATTATGAGTTAAACCTATACCTCTAACATTATACTCTATTACATTATAACCTAATAATAATAAACTTCTATAATCACCTATATCCTTATCATCTGGTCTAACAAATAAAAAGATATCTTTTTTTGGTATGTTATGCTTATCAAGGTAGGCAAGGGTGAGATTTTTACATTTACTATACCTTTGATATGTTGGAATAACATATTTTATGATATCTTTTTTTCTACTAAATTGATAATATTCTGTTGGGTGCTTTGTTTTACTGGGTCTAATTGTAGATTGTAAATCTCTTTCTATATATATTGCAGGATAATATATCTCTCTTTCTACTGATACTTTATTCAACATTATATCAATTGCTCTAAATCTCTTTTGACTTGTTATATCTACTATCAATTGCTCAGCTATCTCCCATGTTGGTATATAATATGATAAGGTTGTCAGTACCTTATGGTTATCTGGTATATTATTTATACCTTTTGTTAATTCTACTTCTACTGCTCCATCAGTTAATTTCTTTGTAAAAAATCCACCTAAATATAAAAACTTATCTCCAAGTGTTTCAGGTAAATGATTAACTTGTAAAGCATCATCTTCTACTATAATGATATCATTTAACTTATGTTCTACTATATGTTTCCATAGATTTATATGTGATAATAAACAACCACACTTCGCCTTGTGTTCATTTGGATTTATATTCCACATACTTATCATTCTTTTATAAATATCATCATCATCATCTAGATCTTTATAGTCAGTCGCAACCCATCTTGTATATGAATCATCAAAATTATCCATTCTCTCGATACATCGTTCTAAATTAATCACAAACTTCTTCATTATATATTAGGTGCGATTAAAATATCATATTAAAAATAATATAAGTTTTATAGATATGAATGGATTATATGCTACATATTGTATCCATAATCAACCTATATATTATCAGCAGTTTTGTAGCGGTTGCCGTGCTATAAGGCAAAAACAGGCAAAAAAAAGATATCATGCCTATTGGAATAAACAAAGAGGTCATTTTTGGGATTATTTTAAAGAAGCATTTGGAGGTGATCCTACTGAACCTTCATATGAACATAAACTACCTGAGGAATTTTCACCATTAAAAAGGAGTAAATCACAAGAAGAACTTCGTAAGAATTATTTTAAATTAGCAAGGAAACATCACCCTGATAAAGGTGGGGAAACTACTATGTTTCAGAGACTACAAAATTGTTATGAGAGATTATGTAAGAAGTTTTTTTAATATGTAGATTAAAATATTATCTTATAATATATAAATGGCGGAAAGTTATATTGAGACTACATTAATAGAATGTGATAGATCTTCTGCTCAAACTAAAAATGATGACAATATGGCTTCATGGACTACTAACTTTAATAATACTATTAATATGAATCCCGGCGATAAGTTATCAGTTTATAGTGGATTTGTATGTGAAAGAGGTGCTACACAACCAAATAGTATAGAATATAAAGGTGCTACATTAAAAAAACAGAAAACTATTACTTATACTAATAGTGTCACTACCACTCGGAACTATTCTCAACCTGATTCACAAATAGAATTCTATGAACAACCTTATACTACTATAAATACCGAAACAAGTGAAACCATAAATTTAAAAGATAATGAAGCTAATATTGTGATATCTTATTATAAAACATTAGATATGTTAAACTATGTTCAGTTGCCGAGACGATGGATCCCTGATACTAGTGATACATATATCTCTGGTGATAATGAAAGAAGAGCATGGAACATAGAAGATAGCAGAGCAACTGGTAGAGTTAATCGTGAACCTTATGATGTAGGAGTAGATAATCTTGGGGCGACTTTTACACTTAATAATGTATATGGATACGTGGTAGATGATTATTCACCTGTATTTGCTCCACAGGATATAAATGGAACTGCTGATCCTCGTTTATGGGATACTCCTATTAGTAGATGGATACTAAAAAATGATAACTCTCGATATACTATTATGAGGAGAGATAAAGTATTTCATTTCCCTAAACGATGGAATTATGCTCCCAAAGTAGCCGGAGCGGGTGATCAAGATAATCCTACACTTTATTATGGAGGATTACCTGATGCTTATCCTCCGGGTGTCCCTGATGCTAATACTAACTCACAATATTTTATACCTCCTTACTGGCAGAGAGATCCCGAACAATATGATTATACTATTTATAAAGAAAAGATTAAACTTGATGTTGATCCCGGATTTAGTGCTGCTGAATTTATATCTGATAAAATCACTTCTACCTTACGTGAAACTACTATCAATCCCACAGAAGTATTACAAACTAATATCGCTACTAATATTGATCCTACTGATCCCTCTACTAAATTACAGATGAAATTACCTATTAATAAAACTGCTGAAAGTAATACATATAAACTCTTTCATTGTACGAATGATCAAAATTTCAATGAATTACTTTATAATAGATGTATTAATAATTCAGGTAGAGATTATGGGGAAATACAAGCTGGGATTGGTGGTCCTACTCTCGTAACTAATGTTAGTGGTGGAGGAGTCCAATGGGCAGTGAATCAACAAGTAGATTGGTTTGCTTCTCCTTGGTATGAATCACTAGAATATATCGCTGTAAAAAGACCTGAAATATATGAAGCAGGTTGTAAATTAAATACTATACAAGGTATAACTATCTCATCACAATCAACAACAAGAACAAAAGCATTCTATGAAGAACATGGTTTCTCTATTGATTATCCTTATAGTGAACTCAATTGTAAATTTATCAAAGATTTTGTAGAATCACAGACATTATACCCTGAATTATTCAGTCAAGAAAATATTATTAATATGTATGTTGATAGCGGAACAGAAGCAACTAATCGTTATTATTCTAATGTTGTCACCGATACTGGCGATGACTCGGGAGCAGGAGGTAAAACATGTGAGATTAATAATATCACTATGAATGCTACATTTAATAATGCGAGGTTCATGCATATGAATACACAGACAAGTCTTCAATTAAGTAATGCTTTATTTAGTGATACAACTAATTTCCCTTTTGGTCAGATCTCTACTGAACGCGAAGCTCCATTAGGATCTTCTTATTATGATTGGATGGGAACTGATAATACTAATAAATTTAATTATCCTGAAATAGATGGAGGAACTGGATTACCTATTAATCCATCACAGCAAAATCCATTAGCATATAAACAAAGTGTTCCTTTTTTATTCTATTATGATATCAATCAAAAAGATAAATTTTATAGTGCTGATGTAGTATCTACTGAAAATACTAATAGAATTTCTTCTAATCTAAATCTCACTTATGGTTGTATGGGTAGAGATAGTCATAATAGAATTGTTCTATATCCTAATCTACTGAAAACAAGCACAGGAGCAGGATGTGGTATTCCTTCCAAAGTATATGATAGTGTAGGAGGAGCAGGTAATAATTTAGATAGGCAACGGAAACTTGGATTTGACAGACATTGGAACGCTTGGGGAACTTGTGCTGTTGCTCTTACATCAGGTATAGCTTCTGTGAGTAGATTTTATGAAGATAATATTAATACTCCTGAAAATACTCCGGGAAGTGTAGGAAATGCTATCAATAGCACTCCTACACAAGATCCTCAAAATGCTCCTGCTTTTGGGAAAATACCTGAAAGTGATAGAGCACAGATTAATGTGAATCCTTTACAAGATAAAGTATATTTAGGAGCACCAAGATCTCAATTAGGTTTTGATGGTAATCACTTCTTTTTTAGTAATCTACATAATGATCTTAATCGTGGTGATTTAGTTAATAGTCCTGCTGGTGCTGATACGACTGTTCCTCCTAGAATTGTATATAAAATTAACCCTGAACAAACATATAATAATTATTCACCTGTTCAGTTTCCATATGAAAAACCTGTGACATTTGACTATATTGATAGCAGTTTAGGTTCTGCTCAAACGATATCACAAACTAATAAGAATATAGAAGCATGGTCAGTCTTCGATACTGATAGTGGTATATTCATAGAAGATCTTGGATTTGATAAAGATAGCTGGGAGTTCTCACTATGGAAGAGATTAGGATTTAGTTATAATCAATTTAACGGATCAGTAGATAGATTACAAAGACACCCTGAACAACCTGAAATCATCACTAAAATTACTACTAATTCTAAATTAGATAGTGTTGATACGAAAGAATGGAACCAAAATCAATTCGCTAGTCCTGTATTTGACGGACAACTTGCTCATGCTTATAATATTAATATGGCGATGAAAAAATCAGATGCGAGTAGTGAGTTGTTCGCATTTAGATTTTTACCTCGTATTGTTATTGCTACTGAAAGTATTAAAGTATTAGCAGAAAATTATCCTATTAAAAGTTTTAAAGGTTATTATACTATTCGTAGTGATATTGTACCGATGACTAACTTTGTAGGAGGTGGTATCGGTAATACATCTATGCCTATTGTAGGAGTCATAGATAAGATGAATCCTTATGGTGATTTCTTCACTGGATCAGAACCCGGATTAGAATTCACTATCACTAAACCTACTACTATTGCCTCTGCTTCTGTAGAGATTACAGATCCTGATGGATCATATTCAGTTGTAAGTGAAAGATGTAGTGTCATATTTAAATTACAGAGAAAAAGATCTATTAATCCTAATCTCACTAAAACATTAGTAGATAAATTAAAAAATGAAAGTGAAAAACAACGTGAAAAAGATATACTTAAAAGTTAAACTATACATTTAAGTAGAATGGACGATATTAAAGTTAGAGATTATTATGAATTATCTACAAAGAAATATAGAGCAACATACAAAGGAGCAAAAAGTCATCGTAAAAGTGAATGGAAAACTAAATTTAAAATAAGATTTTATGACTTTGATGACTGGTATGATAATAGATATTTCCCCACTACACATTGTGAGTTGTGTAATGTAGAGTTCACTAAAAAAAATAATAAAAAATGTGATCATGATCATGTATCAAGATATAATAGATTTATATGCTGTAATAAGTGTAATATGAGAGTGGGGTCAGTAGATAGAAAAAGACATATGTTATTATTAGAATTACATAGATATCACCATAGGTAGTTCAGAGCCCAGTAAGCCGGACTAGTCTTATCTTTATAAGCAAATGAACCATCTTTTCGTTTTATACCTTTCATGCGTGCTCTAAATGATTTCCTCTGCTCTTTACTTGCAGTTCCTGACCTGAAATCAGGCATTCCCTTTGCTCCAAAATTTACCTGTTTATATCCTTTTTTATTGTTCGCGCGAACATACACGCTATATTTTTTACCTTTAACCTTACTCTTGAATGGTTTATTTAATACAGGTTTTCCATCAGCAGTTCGGGGCATTTATGATAACATTTATTTTTTTATCAAATGAGATTTATCTATCTTTTTTGCTTTACCTCCCATTACAGCTGAATATACTCTTGCGATTCCCCATTGAGTAGCACTTTTTACTTGTGGTCTTACTGATCCCGGATTTGACCTGAAAGCACCCTGACCTTTCTTTTTAATAGTATTTAACCCTGATAATTTATATCCTGTTAATCTACTAATCTCCGCCATAGAATGAGAAGCATCTTTTGGAAATCCATATTTCTTATTAAACTTTTGCTTGTAAGTAGGCATTTACCTATAAAATAGATAAAAAAAGATATCTTATAAAATTTAAGCATTAAAGACACTAAAACCACCTTGCGATAATCTTGCTAATCTTAAATATTCACAATATGTCCGGACAGTGTAAGGAGTATTACCTCCGCCAGTAGGATCAGGCATTTCCTGACCACTTCCAACAGCTCCGCCCATTTGGAGATGTAATTCTATACCACGAATACCTACACGACCACCTGTAAGACGAGTTCCCATCAATAAGAAATTACCTGATAGACCAACTGCTCCCGAAGATTGAACATGACCTTCAAATACATAATCAGTAGTTAGACCACGCTGAGCACGTGAATATTCTTCGCGAGTTACGAATGGAATACTTTCACTTTGAGTAAAGTGAGTGAAAAGTTCAGCTTCATTAGTAATAGATGTAGGGAATTCAAATCTATCATTATATCTTACATTATACCGAAGACCTCCCTGCTGTTGAGTAGCAGTAGCACGATCAGGTGCTGTCGCATTATATTTACCTAACAGAGATGATGATGTAATACTATCATTCGTGACAGTCGTAAGTATACGACTTACTTGACGATTCGCCATACCTAAATTCCTTACCTGACCTGTGGATAATTGAGCGACTGTGAGTGTAGATTTAGATAAACGATAATCAGGGAAAGCAAATTCTATCACTGGATTAGCATTACGATACCTCGACATTGCCTCATTTTCAGTATAGAAAATATAATCTGCACACATCTTTAATTCATTACGATCAATCTTATATTCTACTCCTCCTGCTACCCCATTCGGTACAAGAGCACGATCGGTAGTCCTCGACCATACAAGTTCTATACTTAACTGCTGATCAATCATATATAATGGTAGAGAGTGTGTTTTCAGGAAAGGGAAAAGATCACTAATATCAATAGAATACGTAGGGGATTGTTGTGGTTGTGCCTGATTCATTAGAGCAAAAGGTTTCACTAGACCAATTTTGGCTTCTACTCCCCCAGTATGCTGATAATTCCTACCATTATCAAGCAAATATCTAGACGATGTAGGATAAGAGAATACAGATGCCCCAGCAACTTCATCACGATATGCGAACTCATGATTAATCATACGACCGGTGACATACTGCTCACGTTCTTTATTATTTTCATTATCTATTTCTGTAGATTTAATAGCATGAAGATTGCTCCAATCAGATATTTCATTCAGTACCTGATTACCGACTACGAGGCGTGCTCGCTGGATCACAGAACCAATACCAATATTAGGAGGAACATATGCCCGACCATTCGTTAATGGGACTAGCGAAATAAAAATCTTACTTTGTGAATGTAAGAAACCTTTCTGCTGTAAATCAAACCGACAGAAACCTGTTCCTGTTGCGGTTGCTTCCTGCTGAACGACTGGTTCTAATAGATCTGTTTGGATCTCCTGTTCATAATTTACTGGGACTTGCGATAGACGGATAAGGTCTGGAACTACTGACATTTTATATATGTAGTAATATAAAAAAAGATATCTTAAAAATAAAAAAATTATGTTATAGTATAATAATTATTCACTATCATAATCTAACTCACTATCAGTATCTGTATGGTAGTTAGGATCAGGTTCATAATCTTCATCACTATCATATTCTACTTCATATTCATATTCAGGATGTTCCATAAAGAATTTATTGATTAACCATCTGATATCAAGATTCTCCAACATTTATATCATTAGCAAGATTATTTTTTAAATTAAAATAATTTTTACATTTTTGTGAATTAAGATGCCTTGCTCTATGGCTCATATTATATCTCCCACCACATTCACATTCATAATAGACTTGATCATAGTTTTTCTTCTTTTCCAAGATATCTTTTTTATTGTTATTATAGAAATCTATTGCTTTGGTTTTTTTATCTTCTGGTGATACATAAGCATTTGCTTTATTACAGCAATCTATTATATCTATAAATTCTTGTTCTTTTTTACGTAACTCTGAACATGATTCACAAGGATAATCTATTAATAAATCTATACTATATTCATTATTTAATATGATATCTTTACTCGCACAATTGATAAAAGGATGATATGCATCTCTTTCATGACCTCGTAATCTTTGTTTTAATGTTTGGATAGTTGATCCTACATATATATTATTATTAGTATGGTCAGTAATCTTATAGATTTTACCTTGTTGGAATTTATTCATTTTATAATCTTATAACTATATTAATATATTTAAACAAACGCACCTATTATCTTGTAGTATGGGTATTGTATATTGGATTCATTGTAATGAAACAGGTGAAAATTATATAGG
>Ga0181403_1000393_pt1 | contig 10566 bp, 18 predicted proteins | sample 26SPOviralmetaG_FD_130132 | JGI IMG/M metagenome (GOLD analysis project Ga0181403, IMG submission 130132) | Marine viral communities from the oligotrophic San Pedro Time Series (SPOT) site, San Pedro Channel, CA, USA - 26 SPOT_SRF_2011-09-28 | ecosystem: Environmental > Aquatic > Marine > Strait...
ATCAGCATGGTTTTCCCAGGCAAGATTACGGACATGCTGGACTGATTGTAATAGATCCATTTACAACTCAACAGAACAGAATAAAGATCTACAGCGACATAGATTATGGAGCTAATATGATTAAATTAATGAATGACGATTACAGAAAAAAAGGAATAATTAAATGACAACATTATTAGGATCTTCACAAAGAAAAAGGAAGCAAGGACAGACTGCTGGAGTAGGTGGATCTGCTTTACCAAGTGGAACAAAATCTAATTCACCAGCTCAAAGAATTGCTGATCGTGGTAAGACAAAAGGCGTAGTCAGAACATCTGCACAGCCAAAGAAAAAACAAAAAAAATCTAACTATTAAAAAGGTCGCAGTCACAGATTAAGCCTTTCGTGACTGCACTCGTGACTGCATTCTACGGATCAATAGGAGTCATTGTGTTTCATTAAATGCTTGTAATGTGCGCTAAATGAGACTACAAGACACTATTCAAGGGGTTCGATTCCCCTAGGGACTACCATCCTTAAACCACTGTTTTATAACGATAATCACTTAAAAAAACTTTCTGTGACTCCGTCTGTGACTCCATATTTTCTGCGATTTTCCGAAGATTTTATTTCTCTCGGAAAATTCCCCTGTTGACAGGTATGTAATTTATCTATAGATTTGTCTTTGTAAGTCAAACATATCAATTAACATATAGGAGGAAATGATGGGTTACAGAATATATCAAATAGACAGAGAGTGGAGAAAAAGTTTAGGTGAGGATTGGAGAAAGCATGACTTGTCCTACATCGAATTTTCTAGCAGAGGAAATCTAGCAGATAGATGGAAGCCAGAATATTTAGATCACTATAAACATGTTGTCTCATTAAATGCTGAAGGTTTTGGAGGAGATTCTGAAACAGATTTATGGAAAGTTTATCACACATTCAACATGCATTCATTTGTTGTAAGTGGTGAAGACATTTATGAAAATGTTATCTCTGATTACGAAACAAAAACTGTTGAAAGAGATGGTGAAAAAATTACATACAAAATGTATCACTCTTTAAGCATCGGAGATATTGTTGAAGATCTTGAGACTGGTAAAAAGTTTATTCTTCACGATGACTTTGTAGATTTACAGGAGATCAACTAATGACATCTCCTTATAAAATTAGTCAAAGACAATTTAGAGCAAAAAAGAAAGGATGGTCCTCTTGGACCATCACTTTCCAAGATCCAAAATTAAAAACTGAGTATAAAGATACTTATTTTAAAACTAGAGATCTTGCCGAAGCAACTGCTAAAGAAATTTACAAGAAAAAAGTTAATAACAAAATTGTACCTAAAGCTAAGAAGAAATCTGTAGACAATGTTTATTCTATATTTATGGAAAAAGATATTGATCCTCTTTTTGATTCTAATCAGATAAGTAGGGATAGATATTCAAGATATGTCTTTGTCGGTGAATTATTAAAACAACATGATCTTGGTAAAATGATTTGTGATGAAGTTAGGACCAGTGATGTTTCAGATTTTTATAGATACAATAAATCTAAAGGCAGATCTAGGAAGACAATTCAAAATCATCATTCATGCCTAGAGAAATTTTTTGTTTGGTGTCAGATAGAAGATTATATTACTGGAAGACCTACTGTGAAAAAAATGGTTAGAGGTTTATTTCAAAATGATTCTAAATCTTTTGATATTGAAAGTATCTCTGAAGAGAACATTAAACTTATTCAAGAAAATATTTTTGATGATACATTTTCAAAGTTAATGTTTTTAATGTCTATTAAGACTGGCATGAGAGCTGGTGAGCAACTTGCCCTTACATGGTCTGATATTGATTTTGATAATGATGTTATCACTATTAATAAAAACATATCTGAAGGCGAGGGAACTAAAGCTGATAAGTTAAGTGAAAGTACAGCTATAATTGGTAGAAAGATTCCTCTTAATCCAGATCTTAAAAAAGCATTATTGTCTTGGAAGATGGAAACTAAATACAGCCAGGAAGATAAAGAAGTGTTTATCAGATATGGTGAAAGATTTAGAGCTTATGGTGGTGCTTCTACTTCATCAAGTTATAATTATGAAGGACAACCAGCTAGTTATGATTCTCTTAAATACATTCTTCATAATGCAATTAAGAAGAGTGGAGCAAGATCTATAACTTGGCACAGCCTAAGACATTATGTTGCAAGTAAGCTGATCCTAACTGATGGTGACTCAAAAGATAATCTTAAAAAAATATCATTGTTTCTTGGACACCAACAGATCGCAACAACTGAGAGAGTTTATGCTCATGTGATTGCTTTAAATAATTATCAGGATGAAAAAACTTTAGATATGGTGGCTAGTTTATAAATTTAATTAAATACTAAATGAGAGGGAGCTGCGGCTCCCTTTTTTTATGGAGCAAAAAAAGATGGGACCAGAGGAAGAAACATCGTCAAACATATCACCAGAGATCCCACCAGCATATGAGATAGATTTCTATGTCGTATGCCATGGGTTAATATATACATTTCATCCAAACAATCAATGGGCAAGAGACTACTGGAGAAGGAATGTTTCTGGAAGGACCAACATGGGATATAATGTCGATGATCTGTTAGCCGAAAGTTTGATCCAGGGAATGCTCGCTAATAATATTGAAGTAACAATTTTAAATGAAGATTCTGATCATGGCTATAAGCCAGAAAAAAAATTTATAGAGACAAATTAATGACAGAAGAAAATCTTTACAAAGTTATTATGAAGATCCACGGATTAATACAATGTGAAGAGGAACAAGAATATATAGATGCCTTGCAGTACCTTTTAGATCATAATTTAGCTTTCGGCATTAGCGAGTTTGTAAGTGACATTACAAACATGTATTTGGCTGAAAAAAAACTTCATATAAGCCCTAAGAAGATAAACTAATAGGTCCTTAATACTATCTGATATAAAACTACAAATGATTCTGTATGGGGCTTAAAATGGCTTACAGCAATGCTGACAATATTACTGTACTAAACTGAACAATAATTTAACAAAACCAGCATATGCAAGTATTGCCACCATCATAATTCTTAAATAAAGATCAAATTCATCCATGTTCGACTCTTTGTCTTCTAACTTCGCTTAAATATTTTTGTTGGATGTCCTGTAGATCCTGATACAGCTCTTTTAAGATCTTATCGTTAACAGTATGATCTTCATGTGCGTATGGAAATACATCATTACAGATGTGATTAAGATCCCTACACGCATTGTATAAAATCATACCCTTATCAACTGACATCTGGATCTGTACCTCTAAGCCATGTTCTTGTTTCTTTGCAGAACCATTGGTCCTCAAATCTTTTTGGTCTATGGCTGTACTTCTTGCCCTTAGATTTTTCTTTTCCTGGTATTAACTTTTTAGCCATTTGGATTTTCCTTACTAAGTATTCCTCTTGTTAAAAACTCTTGTGCTTTTCGGATCAAGACTTGCTTGCTTGCCTTGCATGTATAAACCTTGCCTTGCACTACTACTGTTATCTTGTTCTCTGTCGGTATCACCAGCAACTCGTTTAAGGGCAATTCGATTGAACCAGTAGAGCTTTCCTTCTCTGACATGTTTGATGACTCCTTTGTTCGCAAGTCTTGTTGTCCTTCTTTGGGCTGATGGAGAAATGTCTCCCCATAAAATTTTCGAAGCTTGCTTAGTGTTGACCAAGATGCTGTTTTCCTCTGCATCTTTCATTTACTCCTCCGTGTTACCAAATAAATTTACGCTTAATAATTTAATGAAATTGTCACCAGCTTTTTCTTGGATTTGAACTCCAACTGTGTAGCTGTTTGTCTTTAACCATTTGGTAAACATATCTATAACTTCTTGATCGTCTTGGCTGGGACCTTCCTTGCCACAATTAATCCAAGCGGAAGCTTTAATATCTTTAAAGCCTGTAGCTTCTCCGTTAGCCCAGTTTTGTTTTATATCTTGGTGTACTGTAACTCTTGAGTTACCCATATGCGGTCTTCCCATTTACTTTTTCTCCTTTAATTCAGTTTCTTTTTTCTTGTAGTGTTCAAAAATACGAACATGCCCTTCAACATTCGTTTCTTCAAAAAATTTTAATGCATCTGCATTGTCCATCTTCCAGGACATGAGGGCTGGCAATCTTGTTGTTTTTACAATGCCATCAATCAAGTTAGCTTCCATTGATTTTGGATCTTGTTTTTTTATTGGAGTTTCTTTTTTTATTAGAGTTTCTTCTACAGATGGATTGCCATCCGTATCATCACCAGACGCAAGATTTAACATGGCTGATAAAATGTACCTTTTAAGATAAGTAATATCAGATCCTAGACCTTGTATTTTGACTCCAGAACGAAGACTATGTTCTTCTGGCATCTCAACAATAGATGCTGGACTAAGATGTCCATTCTCATGGATCATATGAGCCTGTATAAAGTTACCTCTAATCATTATGTATGGTGTAAGACCACATTCTGGTCCATGCTCTCTAAAGGCTTCTATAAGCTTGTCATAAGTAGTGTATGTATTGTTATGAGACTTGCCGTCTTTTTCAATTAACCTCATCTTGCTTTGAAACTTCACAAGAGATGAAGCTAGATCAGGATCTATCTTATCAATTGTACTGATCATCTCAGGAGCCTTTTCATTTTCTATTTTAACTATTGGTAAATTTAGATCTGCATTCATTTATATAACTCCAAATAATAATTTAGCTTCATCAAGAACCTCTGGATTCATACTGCTCCATGAGATGTGATCCCAGTCAGGAATAACCATTTGGACTAACTCTTCCAGGTTGTCACTTTTTCTTAAAATATGTTCGTGTCTTTTTAGATCTTGAACAATGTTCTGCATTGTGTTGTTCAAGTGATCTTGCTCCAACATCCAATCACCATTCTCTGGATGATAAACTTTGTTTTCTACATTGTTGGCGCAAACGATAACTGGCTGTCTGTTAAAATATGAATTGTATGCGCTAACCTGATTAAGCCATCCAGCATAAGGTGTTTTCGGAATGCTACCCTTACTCCAGGTGCGTGAACCATCCTTCCGAGGAGGATTCAGACGAGGTGATCGGATCTTTAGCTCAATCAGGTTACAAAAGTCAGGCTTGAAGTAATACGGAAGCTCAATCCCATGAAGCTCCATAAATACATCTGTTTCTCCCTCCCATTGGTTTAAGCCCAACAATTGAAAGGCATGCTCTAAACCTTGCATAGCGTGATGCACAGTATCATCTAAAGCTTCAAAGCATGCCTTTGCTTTAAGCTCGTCATTTGTGGCATATGCATAGGGTTGGTATACATCCATCTCATGGCGAGCTGTGTCCTCAATCTCCTTTCTATCTTTTGTTTGGTAGATCCTTTGTAATTCGTCTAGGGGAAGAAGACGAGCATCACAGATTGTTTGAACTGTTCTACCGAGACACATAGGAGCTGAGTCATACGAATATTTATCTATAATATTAAATGCTTGCTTTCGTATTTTTTGTTCATCTATTTTTGATTCATTTAATAGCTTCCAGGCTTTATCAGTTTGAGGTCTTATAAAAGACTTATCAAAAACTGTTTTACTAAAATGTTTACTGGCTGGATTACTATGCCATTTGAATTGATGGATCTTAGCCCAATCTGGAAAGGTGCCAAATGAATCTCTGTTTTTTATGTTTGACTTTTCTTGCATGATAAAAATATTCATTTACAAGACCTAACAAGTCAACAACAAATATCTATTAAATCATACAAATGTCTTCACAAGTCATTACAGATGTTTATAAGGCTGTGGATAACACTAAAAGACAGAAAAAAAATCAAAAAAAAAGGGACATTTCTGTCCCTTAAAATCAAAATTTTACATTGAAGCTTAATCGTCAGATTTTTCAAATGTCACTGTCATACCTTGTGCGGTTGGATTTACTATAGAAGTTATAACTGGGGTAGCCCAATCTAATTCTATTCCGTCTACATTTATATCTGTAGGTAAAAACTTATAATCCTCATGTAAATAGTCTTCATCCAATAACTGAAATAGCCTTGGGGATTTTCTTGTTCGTCTTGGTTTTTCATACAAGATGCCAGCATAAATTTCATCTGAACCTTTAATTTTACACAAAGATAAACTGTTTAAAGAATCTCGGTGAATAATATTTTTTACCATAGGTCTATGGATAACTAACCAATAATGAAAATCTTGCATGTGAAAATCACTTTCGTCTTGAAAATTATTTCTATCATCCCAGCCAGAAAACATAATAGCAGAAGTCTTAACCTCTGGTGATGCAACAGTCATCCAATGTGTTAAATAATCACATGTCAAAAACATCTTTCTTTTAGTGGTATTAAAAAGAGTTATTTCTCTTTCTGGTCTGTTAAAACTTCCAATAATTTCCATTTGACCAGGCGCAAGAGAATTTTCATATAGATCTGCATGCTTGCATTTACTTGTCATTAAACCGAGAGGATCTGATGTTATGTTATATTCATCAAAAAGCATTGCAGAATATTTTTCAGCCATTTCAAAACTTATGGGACTTTTACCATGTCTGTGCTTTGAGATTGTTTCTGCTTTTATGCCAAGAAATTTAGCAAGCTTATTATTCTCTAAATTATAAATTAAAATTAATTCGTTTAATGAGTTTCGTAAATGATCTGATGAATCATTGTGGCTTGAGCGTAATTGCTCAACATTTTTATTATGCACTAATCTATTCTCCAACTGAATATTTCTTAAAATAACATCAGCCTTGTCTTGATGTAAAACAAAAGCTGATGGGTTTATATTTTTTATCATGTGATTGACCTCCGCCAGAAAGTATATTAACTTGGTTTAATAAGTCAAACGAATTAGTTTTCGAAATCCCAAAAATCAATAAGTAAGTTAACAATATGTGTTGATAAAAATTAGCACGCCAAAAAAGGATTCGAAATGTATTTAATAGACTGGAAGAAGTCGCAAGCAAAAGGTGAAAAGCAAATCACCTGGAAACAGCTTGCGCATAGATTTGGCATTAGCGATGGATCTATCATAAGACGATGGACTCTTGATGCGTATGACAAGAATTTTAATTTCCCTGGACCAGATAATATTCTCAATGTTCAAACAGCCACGCTTGGTGAAGTGACGAGTAAAGATTTTTATGAATGGTTTGAAAACACACAAACTGAAGAAAAGGCGGAGAAATTTCATGCAAACAGAACCTAAAATTAGAATGATAGAAAATAGACTTATGAGTGTTGATGAATGCTTTATGATCACAGCCGAGCAACTAAAGTTTTGGATGTCCCAGGATGTCTCTCCACAAGAAGCAATGGAGTCTTTGGGTATAAGAGCTAACAAAGTAACTGGAGCTGGCTGGAAGAAAGCCGACTGGATGGATGTTGGTGTGTCTCTGGTAAAGATCTGGGCTGATCATTAGTGGCAAGAAAAAAAGCTGTAGCCGTTGGCAGATGTTTTGTCTGTGATCGGATCCATTACAGCCATCTCGGTGGATGGGTTTTTAATGGAAGCAAGAAACTACTTTGCTATGAAATTAATTACATAACTGGAGAATTAAGGACAGATTGTTTTGAAAAAACGAGAAGAGAAGCAGAAGCCAGAATGGGATTGGAATGCAATCGGAGCGGACTTCGAACTGTTTCCTCAAAAGAATTACTTAGCAAAATTAAGGGCAATATGGAGGAGGATTTACAAACATGACGAATTGTGATAACGAAAAGGCTTATATAAGCAAGGGCAACGAATCAGCCCAAGATCTGCTTAATCACCTAAAAAAAATTAACTTAAAAAAAGCAACGGACTGCAAGCAACCAGTTAGCCAGGCTAATATAAGACAGCCAGATCTAAGCAAGACATTGCAAGACACAGTTAAGCATATGAATGCTTATTATGTCGTAGCAAAAGACAAGAGCCAAAAGAATGGCTATGTCGAAAACATGACACATAAGAAGCTAACAAGAGCCAGCAGTAGCATGTCCAGAGATGCCTGGAAGGATCTAGCACTGCGAGTTAGCAATATGGACTACAATCAAAAGCAAGAATGGATCAAACATGCAGAGTATTAAAGAGCATGAAATAGATCTAATACTGAACAATGGCATATCGCATCTTGATAACCTATTAGCGGAAGCATGCGAGACTGAAAAGATGATGCCTTCTGTGAGGGTAAAACAAAGGCTAACACATTGGATGGACTACAAGACAGAATGGACTGCTTATGGCTATGGCAAAGGCAAGTCACGACTTCCAAAACCAACGCCAAAACAAATTGACCGATACGATCTTGTCATAGAATTGCTAAGTGAATATTGCACACTTGAAGAGAGACAGCTTATCTGGGCTGTCAATCATAGCGGAGCATTTCGTGACAGAGGACCACAATGGTCCAAGATCGGTAAGATCTTGCACATCAATTACAGGACTGTGAAGAGACGCTACATGGATGCGATCTACAAGCTCTGGTACACACTGAAGCCGAACACACAAAATATTGACTATAAAGTGTTGCCAATGCCGTCAAATTCGCTTAATAATAGATAACCTAGAGCATTTTTGTGCGCACCTTATTTCACAAATAAATCAAAAAAATATCATCTCCTCCCCTGTAGCTAGTAGACTCATCGGCAGTCCTTTGCCTTGTCTCGCTCTAGGACTAGCCAAGAGGAGAATAGGAGACAACCATGAGAGGACTTAAAGACAAATTTGACTATGCATTACTGGGCTATTTCGAAGGGCTAACTACACCAGGCTTATATAAGCTTCTGGGCATTACATTAGCCGTAGCAATAGTGTTGTTCTTGCTATGAGCTTATACAAGAACATGAATGCTCGTAAGAAGGCTGGAACAAGTCGGAGCAAGAAGAATAGCACTGTATCTGATAAATCGTATGCCAACATGAAAGCTGGCTTCCCCAAGAAGAAGAAGAAAACATTAGTAGGTTAAATGGCTAAAGCAAGAGTTAACAAGACAACATTTAAAGAGATCTTAGATCGCATCATAGATGGTGAGAGTCTAAGACAGATCTGTACTGACGATGGCATGCCTTCGGACAGGACTGTTCTACGCCATGTGCAAGACAGTGACGATAACTTTGAAGAGTATATGAAGGCTAGAGCATTACAAGCTGAGAAGATCTCAGACCAACTGTTAGACATGTGGAATGAGAGCTATCCAATAGATGTTAAAGAGAAGCATACAGAGATATTAAGAAGGGATAAGATGTCCTATTGGCTTGATAAGAGAAGGACTCAACTGCAACCACGAGGATCTTTACGCAACAAGGTAGAGGACAAGCAAGACAGTGGTGAGATAACTATTCGATGGGGCAATGAAGATGGGTAAGCTCAACATGAATAATCTATTACCACCAGGTCTCAAGCCAACAACAGATCAAAGCAATAAGAAGAAGCAAGGACCAGTAGACCTAGGTGGAAGACCAAGCAAGTATGGATATGCTAGACCAAGGGATACATTACTGTAGGTAGCAAAGAGGGGAAGCATAAGCAGCACCTGTCGCTTTTCATGCGCACATGCGATTGCTGACAGAATCGAGGGGTATGGTTCCCCTTAATATTGGCAGATCTGTGGGAATAAAATGATCGTGACTCCATTCACGACTCCAAACCTACGAAAAACCTAAGGCGTACCCCCAAAGATGAAGGCGGAGAGCTGTATATCGTATTACACCCATCGAGGAGACACACACATTGACTGAGGTTATCATACCCTATACTCCCAGACCTTTGCAGAATGATCTGCACACGGAGTTAGACAATCATAGATGGGCTGTAATAGTTTGCCATAGAAGATTCGGCAAGACTGTTATGGCTATAAATCATTTACTACGAGCAAGTATTCTTAGCGATAAAAAAAATCCAAGATTTGCCTATGTAGCTCCCACATACCGACAAGCTAAATCGGTGGCATGGGATTATATAAAACAATTTACAAGTAAGATTCCCAATATAAAATTTAATGAAACAGAATTGCGATGTGATCTTCCGAATGGAGCGAGAATAACTCTCCTAGGATCGGAAAATCCAGACAGTCTTAGAGGTATATATTTAGATGGTTGTGTTATCGATGAGGTCGCTGACATGCCAGAGAGTGTCTTTCCAGAAGTAATAAGACCAGCTCTATCGGATAGAAAAGGTTTTTGTTATTTCATTGGAACTCCTAAAGGACATAATATGTTTTATGATCTTTATGAGAATGGAGAAATACAGCCTGAGTGGTATACGGCTTTGTATAAGGCTAGTGAAACAAATATATTAGATGAAGAGGAATTACGCCAGGCAGCACAAACCATGTCTCCAGATCAATACAATCAGGAGTTTGAGTGTAGCTGGGTAGCCAATATTCCAGGATCTATTTTTGGATCCGAGATGGAACAGTTACAAGAAGATGGAAAAATTACAACATGCCCTTACGATCCTTCTCTTAGGGTTGATACCTACTGGGATCTTGGTCTTAACGATAGCACTGCCATATGGTTTGCACAAACATCCAGAGGTGGGGCTGTATCTGTTATTGATTATTATGAAGTAAGAAACGAGGGGCTTCCGCATTTTGTTGGTGTCC
>Ga0181403_1000397_pt1 | contig 10526 bp, 13 predicted proteins | sample 26SPOviralmetaG_FD_130132 | JGI IMG/M metagenome (GOLD analysis project Ga0181403, IMG submission 130132) | Marine viral communities from the oligotrophic San Pedro Time Series (SPOT) site, San Pedro Channel, CA, USA - 26 SPOT_SRF_2011-09-28 | ecosystem: Environmental > Aquatic > Marine > Strait...
ATTCTAAACTCCACCGATTTTCATGATCATTATGAATACATGGCTTGCCAGTAAACTCATTATGTTCTATAGGCAACCATGAATCATCCCACATCTTACATGTACCAAAAAATGCTAGATATTTAGGATTGTTATTCTGTAATGATGTTTGGTGTAAGTTATCTAATATAGTGAACATGTTATTAGGTAAAATGGCATCGGATTCGCCCCATATGAGAACATCTGCCTGTTCACTGTAGTTGGTGTTAAACTCTTTTCTATATTCAGATATTGTATGTAATTTATACTTATATTCTGTAGTTCCGTATAAGTTATCATGTATTAATTTGTGTATCTTATCTCTACATACCTTCAATTGTTCTTTAGAAACACATTTTTCTAATTTTTGTGACAATGAAACTGCAAAATGGACTTCCACATCAACCCGCGGAGTACCGTATTCTTCTATAGCCTCTTTTAATGATATGATATAATCTTCTACAACATCACATTCATACCATTGCACTAAACATCCTATAGCAAACTTAGTTTTCATATAACACCTCATATGTTCGTTTCATCCAGTACATTGTTTTATCTGCTTTATCATTATCAGGGATTGCATTGAATTGATATATACCAGGTAATACTTTGGTAAATGTCATATCATTATCTAATATTTCTTTACGAGCTAGGTCTGCCATACAAAATTGATAGTGTAAATATTTAGTTTCTGTATCTGATAAATTAACTATAAAATTAATTAATGGTTGGTCTGTCCCTACTCCAAAATTAGTTTGCATCCAGATAATTTGCTCTCTATTATCTGCATAGAACTGCTTAAATTTATTAATTAAATCTTTATGACTTTCATTAATGACCTGGAATCCGGCATTAAAATATTTATGTAATGGAAATGAATCTTTAAATATATACTTAGCATAATTCTCTAAACTACGACATACCCAATCCATACTTCCTTCTGTACCAGTTACTGTATATTTTCTTTCTGTTAGTTTAAAAAAGTTTGGACAATCCGGATGAATAACGCAATCAGCATCTGTTAAACAAATTTGATCATATTCAATTCCATTTGCTTCTAATAAATCAAATGCCCAATATCTATAGAAATTTGGTTTACAATAGCCTGGTTCAAATATTGGTTCATCTAAAACGAATAGATCACAGTCATTTTTATCACACCAATGTTGCCATGATTTAATTCCATACTTATATGGTTCACTCCTATGCTCTTGGCCAGGAAATGTAATTGCCGTTAAAAATACTATATTACGCTTCATAATTATGCTTTATCATATTCCATACTTGAGTCATTAGCTGTGTACGTTGCATTTTTTCAAATCCTGTAAAAAACCAAAGGTATCCATGTTTAATAAAGAATGGAGTATTATCTTCTTTAAGTTGCCAATTAACTCCTAACATTTGTTTTCTATGCAAATGAGTTAGTTTCCATGTAACTGGCATATCTAAATTTAACTCTATGTTATTTTTTTGTAACCAATAATTGAACGGCGTCTGTTCAGTTCCTTTTCGTACTTCTTTATCTTGTAATATAATAAATTTTTCTGAATTATCATAATATAATTCTTTAAAAGATTCAAAAAACTTTCGATGAGACCGATTAAAAATAATTACTCCAGAATTTACATATTTACTATTATCTAATTTAAAATCAAAGAATGGCTGATATCCTTCAATACTATCATATACCCATTTCAAATTATCTAAATCAGGCCAGGCTACAAATCTATCATCTATTTGATCAAAGATATTTGGAGCATCCCATTTAACTATCGATGATGCATCTACTAAAAATACATTATCAGCATCTATACCACGCTCATCTATTATATCCCAACAATGTATAGCTTTTTGCCAATTAGCTCTATGCATTGTTATATCTGTATATGGTTCTTCGAACGTAACTAATTCAACATTATTTTTATTACACCAATATTGCCATGATTGTTTAGAATATTCCATCCATTCAAAGCCACCATATTTAGTTGATAATGATTGATTTTTTATTCCAGTCCAAAACACTACATTCATATAATACCCATTTGTTTAAATATATTTTTATACATCCAATCTTCTGATAATACATACTGTTTAGCTATTTCAAAATTCTTTTTAGCATATGGTAACATTTCCATATAAAGTTCTTGATTTAAAGTATTATATATATCTGGAAAATCTTCAATATCGTTCATTAAAATCATACCACGCGTATCAAAATATTCACCAATAGATGGCATACCCCAATATATTGGAATGGTACCTGTCATAATTGGATTGATTAATTTTTCAGAAAAATAATAATCTTCTTTTTGATTTTCCATTGCAATATGAAATGCATAGTCTTTTAAACCATCTGTTATACTATCAATTGGATTATAGCCGCTACCCAACACATCAATGTAATCACCCCAACGTCGTATTAATTCATGTCGTTTATAATGATCAGGCACAAAATTTCTTTGGGAACATACTATACTTATATTTTTCGTCTTTGGATGAAATTTACGATGGCTCGGTTCTATCCAACATCCACCCAATGGGTAGTAAATAAAATTATCTCCTTGTTCTACAAATCGTTTATCATGTGTTAATACATAATCAAATAAATGACTATTTTTTGAAATCCAATCGTAATTATGAGGTTTTTTACATATAGGTTCTAACAACCAAGCTATACGCTTTTTATGACCCATATATGGATTTCTTATACAATCATCAGTATAAACCACTAATTCTTCATTGGCAGATACATTACGATCCCATTCTACAAATTCTGAAATTGAGGTAGGCGGTTCTGGATTATTACTATAACCGCAATGTGTGAATGAATTATCTATAATTTTTAATTTAATTTTTTTCATTTAATTACTTTAATTAACATTACTTTATTTTCTCACCGTTTCATAATTTTCTATAAACCATTTTACTGTTTCCTTAATTCCTTCTTCAAAAGGAGTAAACTTAAAATCAGGAAGATATGATTTTAATTTAGAATTATCACTAGGTTTTCTAAACTGCCCTTCTGGTTTATCTTTATCAAATACAACCTTCCCTTTAAAATTAAATTCTTGAATTAGTAGATCAACTATATCTTTAATACTTACTTCTTGTGAAGTACTAAATATGATAGGTTCTGTTTCATTATAGTTTCTAACTGCCCATTCTGCTAATCGAGCTACATCTTTAGAGTAAATAAATTCTCTTAAAGGTTTACCAGATCCCCATACAATAAAATCTGTTCCATCTCTCTTGGCTTTATATAGTTTATGTATCAACATGGGCATTACATGTCCATGTTCTAAAGAAAAATTATCATTAGGACCATAAATGTTTGTAGGAATAACTGATGTATAGTTAATATTATGTTGTTCTCTATATGCTCTAATCTGTATATCGGCCATTCTTTTAGCATAAGCATATGGATAATTAGAATTATGTGGTACTCCTAAATGTGCCTTAGCTTCAGTTAAAGGGTATTCTACTTCGTCTGGAAATATGCAAGTAGATAAGAAACATACTAAGTTTTTTACTCCAGTTTTACGAGCTGATTCTATTACGTTAGTATTTATCATTAGATTATCATAAAAATAGTCTCCTTTAAAATTCATATTACCTCCTAAACCGCCGACTTTACCGGCACAGTGTATAACATGAGTTGGGTTATGCATCTTAAATGCTTGGTCAGTCTCTTGTGAATTAACTAAGTCAAACTCCCTACCTAGTTTTACTTCTGCTTCAATTGTTGATCCAACTAAACCTTTACCGCCAGTGACTAATAACTTTTCTTTCATACTACTTGAACCTGATTAACTGTATATTCTGCTATCCAATGATCTACCATTTCTTTCATCATACCTTCAAAGGTATATGTAGGTTTCCATCCTAATTCTGTTCTAATTTTTGTGGAATCTCCTTTAAGATATGGCAGCTCTTCGGGCCTAATAAATTTAGGATTTTGAGTAACATAATCTTGATAATTTAAATCTAAATGTCCAAATACAACTTTACACATTTCTCTCACTGAATGAGTTTCCATGGTAGATACTACCCAATCACCTGGTTTATCATGTTGCATCATTAAATGCATTGCTCTAACATAATCATAAGAATGTCCCCAATCTCTATACGAATCCATATTACCTAATTCTAATTTATCTTGCAACCCTAATTTAATTCTAGCAGCAGCCTTAGCTACTTTATTTGTAACAAAATTACTACCTCTCCTAGGAGATTCATGATTAAATAATATACCATTAGTTGCATGTAAACCATATGCTCTTCTATAATTTCTTACAATATTGTAACCAAATACTTTTGAACATCCATATGGAGATACTGGATTCATAATGGTAGTTTCTCTTTGAAAATTATCATCTTCTACTGATAATCCAAACATTTCAGAACTACTTGCCTGATAAAATTTTGCTTCTGGGCAAGATCTTCTATATGCTTCTAGAATATTAAGAACTCCTAATGCATTAGTTTGAACCGTAAATTGTGGTATATCAAAACTAATCCTTACATGGGATTGGGCTGCTATATTGTAAATCTCAGTTGGTTGTATCTCATCTAAAAGTCTTTCTAGACCACCTTGATCTAATAGATCTCCATAGTATGTAGAAACTTTACCTTGTTCTATTAAATGATCTATTCTATTTTCCTGAGTTTCTGCAGTAGAATGCCTCCTAACAATGCCATGAACATCATATCCTAATTCTACTAAATATTCGGCAAGATAACTACCATCTTGGCCACCAATACCTGTTATAAATGCTTTTTTCATGTTTACCTTGTTTGTAAATAAGGATCTAACTCCTCATTTTTATTAAATACTTTCATTAATGAAACGTCTGGCCAATCTGTTACTACCCATTGGCGTGGTTTTGTATTTATTGCTTCATCTAATTTATCTAAGCCTTTTTGAGCCGTTTCAGGAGTCATATAATAATGATACCCCATTGAAGATATATCTTGGTCTCTCCATGGAATATCTGGATCCCTTCCATCATATGCCATTTTCTTAAGATTTAAATAATCTTCTTTAGTATCACATAATATAATGCCACCACGACCTAAGTTTAAATGTTTTTGAAACTGAAAGCTTATACACATAAATGATCCAGAGATATAACTATTTTTTTTCCATAATACAGCAGCATCATATATAGGCTTAAAATGTTCATTAATTTTATAATAATCTTGCCAATTCTCATCTTTCCAATTTAATGTAATATCTAATTTTTTAGCTAAAAACGGAACTGCAATATAAGTTCTTTTAGGTACATTTATATATGAAAGATTTTGATATCGCATGCATAGCTCAATACCATGTGTACAACAATCTACTGCTACTGCATATGGAGAACCAAACCAATCTGCTATACGGTTTTCAAAATCATTTATTACTTTAAAACTCATTCTACTCTTTTAAATTAATCTACTGATGGATGAAATGTAAAACAACTTGGGACCATTCGTTGCCTCTGAGGATTTCTATAACAGCCTAATACATTTTTAAAATAATCCACATCTATTTCATTGATAATTTCAAATTTTTCTGATACATCATTTCTTACAAATATTAAGTTATGTACACTGGCTGCTACTAAATCATAACCTTTGTGATTACCCAATCGTAATAAACTTTTGGCGCCGGCTCCATAATTATCCTGTTGCCCGGGTACATGACTAGTTTTCCAATTTGTATCATAAGCAACTACTTTATCTTCATTTAATATATTTCCGTTATGTTCTATACAAACTATTTTTGGTTTATATGTTAAATCTTTCCAAACCCAAAATTCCCAACTATCGATATCTAAATTAAATACTCCAAAATCAATCGGGCAATTATGTTGAGCTAAAATATCATTTATACCATTTTCTTCTAAATCTACAAACCCATGATGGTGTCGTATATTAGATCTCCCGGCGAAGTTTTTTCGAGATCGCTCTATTTTATTTAAATTACCTTCAATTAATATGCCTCCCCAATTGTCGACAGTTAATAAATTGTAAATATTTGAAAGCTTTATTCCATCCCAGGAACCTACGTCTACAGCTATTCTATCACTTTCAGATATGTTAATTGCATCAGCTATAATTTTAATAGTAATATCTTCTGCATTTTGAGACATTGTATTCTTCCAGATATCTGGTTGAACTCTTTTAATACATGGTCTTAAATCTAATTTACTCATTTATAAATTCCTTATCTAATTTTTGGCCTTCATATGGACCGGTTTTATATTCGTATACTAAAGTATTATCTTCTAATATGGTATATGTATGACCACCATATAAAGTAAAACTTACATCCCCGGGGTATAATATGGGGTCTGCTATTATATTATCATCAATATCATAAAATATACATCTAACACTACCTTGTATTACTACCCATGATTCTTGAGCTATTTGTTCGAGGTGGTGTCTTTCTTTAGTAATATGTTTATGGGGTGGAAACGTTTTCCCCTTTTCCATTTTTAAAGCCGCGCATTGTAAAAAATTATCTTCTGGAATAATTTCCTTTCTGCCATTAAAATCATGTAGTCTATGAACTATATGTAATAATTTTTCTGGTTCTACTTTGGAATATATTTTTTTCATATCTGTAATATAATAAAAAGATTTCAATTAAAAAAATTATTGGCGAGTTTTATTATATAAAAACTCTGCAAATGCAAATTCTAATGGTGTATCTATATCTATAGCTTGTTCATCATCAATAACATAAAAAGCAGGTGTATTACCAACAACGTTTTTACAAGATAGCATATCTTCTCGTTTAATAATACTAAGGCCATATGTCAACTTTATAATGTTAGGTAAATCTTGTGTATTAGGCGAATTCTGTGGATCATAATTAAGTGGTTTATTATCTAACCACATGTGGTCTTTCACATAACAACCAGTTAACATACTATCATGTCTATCAATTGCGTTATGAAATCTATTAATAAAATCATAATAAGTTTCAATCTTTATTAACGGAGCTGTAACAGGGGTATATAGTAAATAATCTCCAGTACAATTTTCTGCTAAATTTTCAAAAAACTCACTATTAGAACATTCAGAACTAGCATAGTATTGATCTCTTTTATGGCATTTTATACCATATTTTTCCGCGATACGCATTGCCATTTCTGAATCTGTACTTACTATTATATCATCTATTACTTTAACTTGTTTTAAAGCTTTAAGCTTGATTTCTAGTAAATTACTATCAGCAAATTTTTTAAAGTTTTTATTTTTTACACGTTGAGATCCTTTTCGTACTGGTACTATAGCCGTGATTGTTTTTCTTAGCATATCGCCGATCTCCAATCTTTTATATTGACGGCTAAATCATCGATATAAATATCTGCCATTACTTTTGGACTTGGTCCGGATAATTTTTTAGTTCCTGGTAGATTTTCATTGACCGCGTCAAATTCTAATCCTCTTTCTTTACACCATTCAATAGCTTCTGTCAATACAGGGTACTCTTCGTTATCGCCTCTGTTTGTCCATAATATTAACTTATCACCGGTTTTTCTACGCTTGATAAGTGTTTCCATTAACTCTTTTTGATCTTGTGTTTGCTTTCCAATTTTAGGAAAAGCGAAATCACATAATGTTCCATCGAAATCAACAGCTATTCTCATATATGTCTCCTTTTATTTGATTCAACTAGCTTATTTGCTACTTTATATGCTTTTTTTATAATATTAATATCAGAGTAAAACTTGGTATCTTGAACGTAATCTTCTACAATATCTCGAGCATATGTTCCTATCGCAATACCATTACATCTTACACCTGCTAAATCGCTTAATTCGCGTGATAAAGAATTAGTACCACCAGATAATATAATAGGTACTCCTATTTTTGTATCTAATGGTCGATATATTCTAGTAGATTTTAAACTTGCTTTACCAGATGTTTCTTTTTTATCTTTTTTATTAACTCTCATATTAAATTTTTTATTAATAACATCGGCACAAGCTACTGATTGTAATGTTGTATTATAATCATTTTCACCACCACTCATTGGATATCCATCTGCTTGAATTATAATTTTTTGTCTTGAAATATCTTTAGCTAATTGTATACGTCGTTCTAAATTTAGATTACCAAGATTTAAACGGTCTAAGCACATGGAGTTAAAATTATCTGGATTAATTTCTTCAATAAGTTTCCATTCCTCGATGGTAATATCATCGTTACCAACTGCGGCATGTAATTCAAATGTCTCCGCGCCTGCTTTCATACATAACGGTAATAATTTACGTAACTCGCGTGCATTATGTCTATAAGATATAATATCATCTTTAGGGCATACGTTACTACATTTACCACAACCTATACATAAATCTTTAATAACTATTTCTTTAGATTGATCTTCAATTTCAAAACTACCTTCCATCATTTGAAATAAATCTAGTTCTTCTGCAAACCCTTCTGGGATTGCATTTGTTGGACAAACCGGTATACAGATATTACATCCAACACATTTATTTGGATCAATGTATGATTTTCTAACATGATGATCTCCAGGCATTCCAACACTAGCCATGATGAAAGGTCTAATACCTATATCTATTCCTAGTTTTGTTGATAAATCATATGCTATATCAATGCCTTGCATTGCATGCTCTATAACCGTAACATTACATGAAACGTCAAGTATTTTTGCGCCGGCTAATGTATACACTAATGCTAATTTTTTAACATATAAAGCATCTTCATTACCTGCACCGCATATCATTTTAAAACAGTTACCTGAATTTAATAATGTAGTTAATTCTCTATACCGATCGGTCATTTTATATCCTTTCTATTATAACTTTTGATCTATTTAAATATTCTTGACCTATAGTATTATACAAATTTGCTTTATATTTTAACCAATCTGATTCAAATAATAACGATTTTTTAATGACATTTGATATATCTTCGACATTATCATCATTTAATTGAATAATAACATTTCTAGTCTCAATCGATTTTAAAAGCTTATTCTTATATAACTTTTTAATTATTCCACTACTTTTAGGTGATATATTACCACCCATTATAGTATCTAGATTATATTTCCTTGCCTCAGTAAATACATTTTTAAGTATATGGTTCATCATATAACTATCAGTATTTTCCTTAGTAAATCCATATGATTTAATCATATCTGAGCGACCTACAACAATACCAGATAGTAATTTACTTGAAGGGGAATCTAATATATCTTCAATAATTGATTGAGCTTGATGTGATTCTATATTAATGTAAAATTTTATATTGTCAATATTAACTACAGATTCAATAAACTTTGTCAAAGCAAATTTACTTTCAATCATCGGGGCAACAATTTTATCTACGCCTATTGATTTGCAAAATGCAATATCTGTTTTTGCTTCACAGCCTCCAATTTTTACGCATAACTCTAACCCAGCCTTTTCTGTAATCCGGCGCATATTTAATACATCTTGCTGAATTGCGCCTTCATCTTCAAAAGATTGTTTTATACCTGTTACACCTAACTTTGCTAGTTCATGTAAATTTTCGACTAATTTTTTCATATTCTGTCCTATGTTATATAACACTATTTATTTTCTAGGAATCGTATCCCATTTATCATATCTATTATCCTTAATTATTTTTGTTAAAAAAGGATCTAATTTTATACGTTTATCTAGATTAACTAGTTTTTTAAAATATAAGTATTGATGATCTGGATTATGTCCCTTTTCTCCAGACCTCTTAAATCCAAGTTCATCTTCAATAGCTTTAGCTGATTGATCCATAAGACCTACCTGGGGAGGATATTTACTAGAATATAAGCTTCTATAAAAATCAATACCTGTTATATATAATTGTTGTATATTATATTGTAATATATCTACTATAGAAGCGGTGCCAGAGTTACTTGCAGTACCACACGTTAATTGCAATTTATTATATACATCGGCATTCATAAACCTAATAGGTTTTAAGGTAGCTAATGTTTCAATTCTTTGGATATTATGCCATGGCCGCGGCGTATATGGACAACAAATAAACTTAACTCCATTAGCAATGCCGGCGATACTTTCAAAGGTTCCTCCACACCCCGGTCTGAAGTCTAAAGCATTATAAAGTACATCCGTACGACTACCTACATAAGATTCATTACCGGTAATCATCTCAAAGCCTCTGTTAATTCTAATGATTATATCAAAGGTATCAATATATTTACCAGATTCATTAAAAAATATCGATTCAGCTGGACCTACTATGGCAACTTTTTTATTTTGTAAAAATTTTCCATATTCCTCGTGAACATATTGTAAATATTCCATTTATAAAATTCTCCAATTATTAGGTATTAAATCTTTCGCGTTTTCTGTGGCGGCTGGTCCAAACCATTTTTTAGGAGTAATCACTATTTTATCTGGATTATTATTTAACCATGCACCCCACCAGCTAAAAGTACTATTTGCTATAATATTATGCTTACATAATGACATCATATATAAATCAATATAATC
>Ga0181403_1000401_pt1 | contig 10482 bp, 3 predicted proteins | sample 26SPOviralmetaG_FD_130132 | JGI IMG/M metagenome (GOLD analysis project Ga0181403, IMG submission 130132) | Marine viral communities from the oligotrophic San Pedro Time Series (SPOT) site, San Pedro Channel, CA, USA - 26 SPOT_SRF_2011-09-28 | ecosystem: Environmental > Aquatic > Marine > Strait...
ACTATCATAACAGTTGAGTTTGAAACTGCTGGTGGAGATAGTCCTAGTGCATCTATTGGTAACAAACATTTTGTAAGATCGAATGAAGGTAACAATACAGTAGCTGATAATTTATTTACTGCAATAAATGCTATATCAGGATTTACTGTAGCAAATCCATCAGCGGCAGTTGTAACTGTAGTAAGAGATGATGTTTTTGAGGGAAGAAATACTCAAGTTACTACAACAGATTCTACTAGATTAGCAGTAACTAATTTTGCAACTGATAGTATTCAGCAACATAGATTAGTTCCATTTATATTCTCTGATGATGAAAGATATATTGTTTCTTTGGAGCATCTAAAGATAAGAGTATTTAGTATTGATACTTCTAATAATGTCACACTAGCAACAACAATTACCCAAGATGCAAGTAGTGCGGCTCTTCCTTTTACAAATCAAAATATACATGAAGTTACATATGCACAATCTGGTGATGTTATGTTTATTGCTCACCAAACATTTATGGTAAGAAAATTAGTAAGAACTGGTCTTACATCATTCCAAGTAGAAACAAAAACTTTTGATACACAATCTGCTGGTGCAAAGATTTATCAACCATACTTTCAGTTTCAAGATCTTGGTGTTACTCTTGATCCTTCTGCATCTTCAGGAACTGGCATTACTCTTACTACAAGTTCTGCTTATTGGGACACTACTGGTTCAGCATCTGGTGGAAACTTTCCTGATTCAAAACACGTTGGTATTACTATTAAGTATCACGATCAAGAAATAGAAATCACATCAGTACAATCAACAACACAAGCAACTGGTAATGCGTTAGCGGCACTTAAGAAAAGATTAACTATTGATTCAATGAGAACTGATAATGGTGTAGCAACTGTAACTGTTACTTTGGCTAATCATGGATTTTCTGCAAGTGATGCTTTTGTAATATCGAGTGCAAATAGTGTTGGTGGGATTACGGCAAGTAACTTAAATGGTTCAAGAACTGTTGCTGAAGTAATTGATGATAATACATTTACATTCAATGCTGGCGGTAATGCAAATGATTCAGCGGCTGGTGGTGGCACACCATTTTTAGAAACTCATGCTCCAGCTACAAACTGGTCAGAACAATCTTACTCAGCACTAAGAGGATTTCCAGGTGCTGTTACCTTTCATCAAAATAGATTATGGTATGGTGGAACCATTTCTCAACCTGATGGATTGTGGGCTAGTAAGTCAAATGAGTTTTTTAATTTTGATATTGGTAAAGCGGCAGACAATGATTCAATAGACATAACTGTTGCTATAGGTGAAGTGAATACTATTCGTCATCTTGTATCAAATAGAGATCTGCAAGCATTTACATCTACTGATGAATTTATTATTCCAGCTTTTGTTGAGAAGCCTACCACCCCTACAAATGCTACAATAAAAAGACAAACACCATTTGGTGCATCTTTTGTAAAACCTTTTGTGTTTGATGGTGCTACTGTTTATGTGCAGAGTTCAGGTAAGATAGTTAGAGAAATGTTGTTTGATGATGGTCAGCAAGCATATACTGGTCAACCTATTTCATCATTAGCTTCTCATCTTATTAATACACCAATACAAGCCAGCACGTTAGCTGGTGGTATAGATCGAGCAGAGAGTTATTATTTTCTTGTTGATGGAGATGGAACGCTTGGTGTCTTTAATTCAAATAGAGGTGAACAGCGATATGGTTGGACGCAGTTTACAAGTCAGGGATCATTCCATTCCATTTGCACAGTAGATACAAGAGTGTATGCTGTAGTTAAGTATGATAAAGGGGATGGTACAAATAAATATATTCTCTGCGAGTTTGATAGTAATTTTAATACTGATATGGCTAAAACATATTTTGGCAGTAGCGGAGTATTCAGCGTCAGCTCCGACTTTGCCAATGGTGCAGTCCTTGATGTGGTTAGTGGTACTCACTATCTTGGTCAGTTTACTGTGGGGAGTGGTAACATTGATGTATCAGCTGTGGATAACTCTCTCCAAAAAGCAGAGATAGGATTTAAGTTTGATGTTACACTCACAACCAACCCAATAGACACAGTTGGACAAAGTGGTGCATTAACTGGAGAACCAAGAAGTTTGAATAAAGTTATTGTTGATTTAAATGCAACATTATCATGTTCGGTAAATTCTAAAAATTTAATTATACGTCAAGTCACAGATGATTTAAGTCAGGACAGAACACCAGTTACAGGTAAGAGAGAGTTCAGGTTGTTGGGATATAGCAAAGATCCACAAGTAACAATTAGTCAATCTGCACCTCTTGCCTTACAAGTAAATTCATTAATAGCGGAGGTAACTTTTTAATGTTTTTTGAAGCGTTAGCAATAGCAAGTTCAGTATTAAGTGCAAGTGCGGCAATAGCTCAAGGCAAGGAAGCTAAAGCTCAGAAAGAAGCTGAAGCTCGACAGATAGAACAAGAACGACAACAAACAATCATTAATACTATGCAAAAGCATAATGATCGCATAGCAGAATTTGATAATGCTGAAGATATAAATGAATCATTGTTTGCATTTATGAATAGAGATGATGACAGATCATTGCGAGCATTTAGAGAAAATGAAAAACTTATAGCATCAGATGATGCAAGACGTATTGATACACAAGGTTTATATCGAGGAGAACAGTTACGTTTGCAAGCGGCAAGTGCAAGAAGAGCTGGTAGATCTGCTGAAAGAATGGGCTACCTTAATGGTGCTACAACATTGCTTAGTACTGGCATGGATGTTTATAAATATAGAAATCCAACTTAAAAGGTTAATTTATGGTAAGTGTAGTTAAACAAAGAAGACAATTTCAAAACACACAGATAGGAATTAATCGAGCAGATATGTCTGTGGCAAATGATCTTGGTCGAGTTTCACAATTAGCTGACCAAGTTACAAACAGAATGTTTAGAGAAGCGGCAGATCAAGCTGCAAAGTCTGCACAAAAGTTTATTGATGAAGCTCCTGATAATGCAATTTATGGTATAGATCCAAATACTGGCAGACCAAAAGTAATTGATTTGCAAGAAGCCTTACCATCTCAAGGATATGGAACGTATGCTCAAGATCTTATTAAGAAAGGTATTGATGAGAGATTTGCTCGTTTAGCAACTAATGAATACAAAGAAACCTCGCAACGATTAGCGGCAAAGTATCCATTTAGTCCAACAAAGTATAAAGAAGAAATGTCACGTTTTGTTTCTGAGATGAAGAAACCTTATAGTGGTAAGTATTCTAATCTTATTGAAAGTGGTGCTACTGAATGGATAGGTAGAACACAAGCTGTTATTCTTGAGCAAGCTATAAAGAATCAAAGACGTTTAGCTGGTGCAGATTTAGCAAATGCTTTGAATGAATTTAATCAAGATGTTGAATCTATTGGAATCGGTGGTGGTGTAAATTCAAAAGATTTTATGTCAAAGATTGAAGAGTATGTTGGATCTCTAAGTGAACAAATAGTTACATCAAGAAATTTAGGATCATTTAAGCAAACACCAAAACAAGTTATTAATTCTCTTAAATCAAATTATGCACTTTCTCGTATGCAAAATATTTTTGAAAAGGTAACACGCACAGATAAAGATGGTTTGAATGGTGCATTGTTTATAGATCAAGTTGGTGCTGGTAGGTTTGAGTTTCCAGAGCAGTTTGAAAATTATAAAGATGAAGCAAAGTTACTTTATAAACAAATTACAAAAACTGGACAAGGATTAGAACTTAAAAGACGTTTAGTAGGTTTACAAGAAGATAACAATAGAGTTTTTAGAGCAGAACAAAGTAGAAAAGTTGCTGAAGAACAAGATGCTCGAAATGCTACGCTAACAAATATTCTTCAAGAAAAAGACCAAGTTATAACAAGCTATGATGTTATGGGTGATAACAATGCTTATACAAGTTTTGTATCATCTATTGCTGGTCAAGATTTAGAATCAACTACATCTTTATATTTAGAAGAACTGCAAAAGATTTCTAATTTTGAGCAACCACAAAATATTCCAGGTCTTGTTGCAACCAAGTCTGTTCTTGCATCTGATGAAGCAAATACAATAGAAGCATCTTTAAGAGAAGCGTATAAAGATCAAGTTGGTACTATGATTGTATCTACATTTGGTAGAGATAAAGCAAAGTTGTTAGCTGTTGCTGAATATGTAGATATGCCAGTAAAACAAGATGGTTCAAGAAACTTTCAACCATTCATAGATAAAGGTATAAGTCTTTCGCAACCAGAACAAAAACTATTAGAATCATTTGGTAATTTTAAAGGTGATCCAACTGAGCCAATGGAAGCGTGGGGTGGTGATAAGCAAGTAAAGTTAAGTAGTAAAATTCGTGGTCAAATTGTTAATGAAGTTAAAGAGCAAGCTAATTATGTTTCTGGTACAACAGTATCTGCGGCACAACAAAAACTTCAAGCTGAGTATAATATAAAAATACGTTCTTCTTTTACAACATCAAGTAAAGCTGAAAGAGAATATCACGAAGGAGCATTTTTTGCGGATTCAACTTATGGTCAAGAATTAAGACAAAAAGGTGATATGAGATTTGCTTTTTCTGATCCTGAGTTTATGACACCAAACGGAAAAAATTATAAGTTTTATCAGGACTTAAATAATTATTTTGTAAATAATAATATTCTTCCTGAATCTTTAGTGCAGTTTATGAAAGGTATGGAGAATGGAGCAGTTTCTGCACAAGAGGGTCAATATGTTCTTAACTTTATTAAAGCAAATGTTTTAAGACCAGTAAGTGCGAAAAATATGTTACCTGAAAATACACAAGAAATAACATTACCAAATGGCAGAAAGAAGACCATTGCCGATTCTGGCAGTTTAATGATGAATACAACTCGATTAAATTTATTTAAAAGAGGTCATGGATTAGATGAAGAAGCAAACTTTTTTGCATCATTTATGCGATCAACACAAGCATTTGGTTCAGATAGAACTGTGTCATTATTTGCTAAAGCAGTTGAAATGAGAAATGATCCAAGCAAAAGAGATGATGTTATGAATTATCTTAGAATGAAATTTGATCTCCAACCTAATCAGAATCCTATTGAGCATGGAAGAAGAATATTAGCTGATGTTGCTGGTGGTACAAATAACCCACTATACAATATGTTAAAAGAATCTGTTGATGAATGGGGTGTATTATCATTTGCAACAAATCAAAAAGAATCATTTAGAGATTTTGTCGAGAATGTAAAGAAAACATCTTTTGCAAGTGGTAATGATATTGTTCTTGATGTGAATGGAGTGATAGCAACTGACAATCCCAAAGATATTCTTACACCATATTCACCATTACGACTTTTTGGAGATAAAGCTGATGCGTTTGCAGAGTGGGCTGATACTCTTATTCATTCTGAATCAAATGGAGTGTTTAGTTTATTTGGATCTAATAGAGGTTCTATGACTACAAGCAAAGGTCTTATGTCTACATTATTCTCTGTTGCAAAACCAATGACTGCTGAAAGTGATAAAGGATATAAAGTATGGCTTGTTCCTGATCCTTATACATCAATGACAGTAACTGGTGAACCTGATCTTGCTCAGACAATATTTAGACCACATTTTCTTAATGATGATGGTGAGTTAGTGCCAGCAATATATTTTGATGCTGAAGCTGAAGTAGGTAAACAACTTCTTTATCCAGAAATATTAGCTAGTGATTTTTTAGCTTACGATAGAGCTAAAGGAATGAGAACGTACAACTAATGATCTATACAAAGAACACAATACTTTCTTCTTCTGCACCTCAATACAATCAGAAACTATATAGCGACATTCCAACGTCAACGAGTTGGACAGATACATTGGCGGCTACTCTACAATATAACTATGCACCAATGATTAATGCTTACTACAATCGACAAACATATAACGATACAGAGCAAGGTGACTATATCCCTATGCAAAATATACCTGATGAGTATATGGAGTTTAGAGATGATTTGATTCATGCAAAGAATCAGAACCACATGAATGATTTGATTGCTCAGATTGATGGTATGAGAAGAGTGAGGTCAAAGTTAGCTAATGCGTCATTATTCAATCAATTTACTGCTGGTTTGTTTGATCCTATTAATCTTGTTGCTTTACCTTTTGGTGGACCAACTTATGGTATTGTTCGTTCTGGTCTTAGGGTTGGTACTGGTGTAGCGGCATTACAAGCTGGATTAGAAGTTCCACGACAAATGTTTGATCCAGTAGCAACTGCTGGTGAATCAGCAATGAATGTTGGTGGTGCGTTTATTGTAGGTAATGCTCTTGGTGGATTGATAGCAGTACCGATGACACAAAGAATAAATGCAATGACAAGAACTGCTCAAGAGAATGAAGCGTTCTTTAATGCTACACGACAAGTAAATGCAGACCACATGGAGTTTTTAGGACAAAGAGACGTCAGAGAATTTTCATCACTTAATTTAAAAATGAATAGATTAAATGATGACCAAATAGAAGATCTTATAAATGCGAGACAACTTGATGGGGAAACACTAGAAAGTATAACTGGTCGTGCAAATTCAAGAGATGCTTATAATAGAAGTTTATTTAATGATACATTGAATTCAAGACAACAAGATGAGTTACTTGAAAGTATTGCAAGTGAAGCTCGATCAGAACAAGCAATCCGACAACTAGAGACAACTGCTGGATTGGCAAAGACAAGAAATGACCTTGTGAAAAATTGGTTTACTGATTCTTTTGCTTGGAGGTTTATAACCACACCATTAAAAAGAACATTACAGAGTAAGTTTTCAGCCGAAACAAAAGAAGCAATGTTAAATTTAATTGGAGATGGAGGTCATTTTCTTGTTGGGATGAAGTATGGACAAGGTGGAAGACAATCTATTCATACAAAGGCGGCTACTTATCAAGGTGAGTGGCTAAAGGTTCATAAGGAAAATTTAAAGATTTGGGGTGACTTTACTGGTCAAGGTGTTCCTATTGAAACAAAGATGGATTGGCATTTTGGTAAGAAACGATATGACCAATGGTTAGAAGATACTTGGAAGAAATCACAAACAGATCCTGAAAGTATGAACAGTTATGAAAGAAATTTAGTTGATAGTTGGGATAGATTTTTTAAGAAATGGGAAAAGAGATTAAGAAAGTCAGGTGAGTTACCTGATAAACTTTCATTACAAGATGAAGTGCGTAAACTTGATGGTGATTATAGAACATACAATGGCAAGCTAAGACGTATGATGAATCAGGCTGGATATGATTCAAGAAGTGATAAGGTTATTTCTCTTAAGAAATTAGTATACAAAATTAAGCAAAACAGAAAACAAGCACGAATAAATCTTGATTCTATAGAAAGAGGATTCTTACCTAATAGAATGATGCGAGATAATTTCTTTCCGAGAATATGGAATGTAGAATATGTAAAACAAAATCGAGAAGCTCTTGCAGAAAAACTTAGACTACATTTTCGCAACAATCCAGAAACTGTAGTTTACGATAGTAATGAGATGGTATATACCACAACTCGTTTATCAACTGAACCAGACGCTATTGAAACAAGAGTACAAAATGCAATAGATGCTATTGTAAATGAGAGTGATCCATTAGGACAAAACATTCTATCTTATGGTTCTGGTGTATCTTCTCACCTCAAACACCGACAACTTGATATACCAAATGGAGATGTTGCTGATTTTATAATGACAAATCCTATTCAGGTTATGCAAACATATACTCGAAGAACAGCGGCAAAACATGAGTTCTTTAATACTTATGGATATCATGATCCTGAGATTGTTATTGGTAAGATTATAGATAAAGAGTTAGATGCTGGCAGATCTATCAAAGAAGTAAACAAACTGCGTAGAGATTTTATTGCATCTTATGATCGAGTAGCGGCAACCTCAATAAGAAATCCTGATACATACAGTATGAAGTTTGCTAATGGATTAAAAGATCTAGCAACATTAAATTATCTTGGAAGTGCTGGGTTTGCGGCATTGCCTGATGCGGCAGTTACAATTATGCAAAGTGAAATGGGTCCATTATTCCAACAGTTGTTTAGTGTTCTTAATGATAGTCGAGTGCGTATGAATGCAATGGAAGTACAGCAAGCTGGTGAAGGATTAGAAACTATAATGGCTGATGTTCATATGAGAATTATTGCAGAAGAAACTGCAAATCCTTTTGCCAATTCAAACTTTGAAAGATTGAGAAGAAAAGGACGTCATGTATTCTTTCAGTTAAATTTACTTGGACCATTAACAAGGACATTTAAACAGTTTTCTAGTATGGCAAATAGTCATAATATTATTGAGTATTCTACAAAGTGGGCTGATGGTTCTATTACGCAAAAGCAAAGAGATTTTCTTGTACGTCATGGGATTGGAGAAAAAGAAGCAAAGCTAATAGATACGCAAAGAGAAGAAAATATACAGATTACTGATAGAGTTGGTTATGAGGATGCAAAGTTTGTAAAAGCAGAATCAATGCACAGATATTTTAATAAAATTATAAATCAAGATAGAAATACTTTATCACCAGAAGAAACAACAATATTAGAAAAACTTGGTGAAAGAGGTAAACAATTAGCATTAAATACTGAGCCTGATGATTTAAGATTCCAAGATTTTTTAGAAAGAACTCCTTTTTTTAACGATACATTTTCATCTAGATCTTTAGGTAGAACAGAAAATTCTCAAATGGAAATGGCAGACTTACAAGGTTTGATAGATGATAATGTTGATATAGGTGAAGTAAACAGACAAAATCCTTATTTGTTACCTACGGAAAAAGCATTTAAACGATATAAAAATGCCTATAGTCTTGATGGCTCTCCAAAATTCATGGAAGAGGGAGCTGGTATGCAAAAAAGTGAAAAAGGTTTTTGGTATGCCAACTCTGATTCTTGGACAAATGATGAAGCTCTAACAGTATTTCGTAGAGCATTAAATATGTCTGTAAGTAATAATGTATTGATGGGAACACCAGCAGATAAACCAATAGCAGTTGATGGTGTATTTTATATTCCAATGCGTGTTGCACGAATGGCTGGTATGCAAGAAGATCCTCGAGTGTTGGGATATGCTCGAATAGAACAACCATTGATGGCATTACCATTTCAGTTTTATTCTTATGCGTTTGCGGCCGCTAATAAGATTACTGGTTTGTATGCACAAGGAGCAGTTACAAATAGACTGACTGGTGTGGTAACTATGATGGGATTAGCGTATATGGGTATGCAATTAAAGTATATGAACAATCCTTATGTACTAGAGAATATGTCACTTGAAGATAAGATTGCTCGATCTTTTGATATGTCAGGATTGGCGGCAATATATAGTGATTTATTCTATACTTCATTACATACATCCCTAGCTCTTGGTGGCCCAGATATTGGAATGGGTGTTATTAGTCCAAAGTACAGACAAGAAAAAGATTATATTGACGCTGTAACGATGCCTATGGGTGCTGGAGTAGGCATTGGAACTGATTTGGTAAGAAGTGCTGGATCATTTGTAATGGGTGACTACGGAGAGGGTTCTAAAGATTTTATTAGCAATTTACCTTATATGAGGTTATGGTTTTTAAAAGATTTGGTGAATGATATGACAAGATCAATTTCAGATGGCTTCGGTGCAAATAGATATGGAGGTTAATTAATGACAATATCAGTATCAAGTAACACACCGAGAGTTTCATATACTGTAGCACAAGGACAAACACAAACATCTTTTACAGTTAATTTTGAGTTTTTTGCAGAAGCAGATTTAAATGTTTATGTAGATGGAACATTAAAAACATTAACTACTAATTATTCAGTATCAGGTGGGAGTGGTTCTACTGGTGCTGTTGCTATTAGTGTTACTGGTGCAACTGGTGGATCTACTGTAGTAATTACTAGAGACATTGCTCTTGAAAGGACAACTGACTTTCCAACTCAAGGTGCATTTAATATTACTTCTCTTAATACAGAACTAGATAAACTAGTTGCAATAGACGCTGATGTTGACGATACAATTAGCAGATCTATAAGATTACAAGATCAAGACGCTACAGCATCTATGGAGCTACCTCTTAAAGCATCAAGAGTAGGCACAGTATTAGGATTTAATGCTACTACTGGTGCGGCAGAAGCTGGACCAACTATTACTGCTGTTCAAAGTTTAGCGGATGTAACTACATCTATAAATTTATTGGGTACTTCTGCTGTGGTAGAAGACATGGGCTTGCTTGCTACGTCAGCAGTTATAGAAGACATGGGATTGTTAGCTACATCGAGCAACATATCTGCTATGGCATTGTTAGGTGTAAGTGGTGTTATTACTGATATGGGATTACTTGGTACTTCTGCTGTTGTAGAGGATATGGGTTTTCTTGGAACATCTGCAAACGTAACAGCAATGGGTAATTTAGGAACCTCTACTGTTGTAGGTCACATGGCGGCACTCAACGCATCAGGTGTTATATCAAACATATCAACTGTTTCAGGAAGC
>Ga0181403_1000402_pt1 | contig 10460 bp, 14 predicted proteins | sample 26SPOviralmetaG_FD_130132 | JGI IMG/M metagenome (GOLD analysis project Ga0181403, IMG submission 130132) | Marine viral communities from the oligotrophic San Pedro Time Series (SPOT) site, San Pedro Channel, CA, USA - 26 SPOT_SRF_2011-09-28 | ecosystem: Environmental > Aquatic > Marine > Strait...
CTACCATGTGTGCCCGTAGTTCAGTTGGATAGAATACGAGTTTCCTAAACTTGGGGTCGGAGGTTCGAATCCTTCCGGGCACGCCAAAAACACAATAATTAATTGTGTGAAGAAATTTTATTCCATTAAGTTGAAACAGTTCAAGGAAAACATACCGCCAGCACTGGCAGAGACTATGTTGTTGGATGAATCTAAACTTGTGAAGTACCTATGGAAACACAAGGCACTGGAGTTTAGATATCCCAAGCACAAAGGGAGATTGGATCTTTATGCAGATGAGAAGTATCTCATGATGGGCAAACTCAAATACCCCACAATGTTTGGCAATCGGAAAAGGATGGGTTTTATGGAACTGTACATAGTACACAGGATCAATCAGAGAATGAGTTTGGCGAAAGGCAGTACGTAATGAAGTTTGGCTATTACTCAGATGATCAATTGCCGACCAGTGTTGCGTTAAATCGGTCACCATTGAAAGACTACAAGGTCAATTCGCACGGATACAGGTGCCCCGAGTGGACACCTATGCCTGATGGCAAGAAGAACGTAGTTGTGTTGGGTTGCAGTCACACGTTCGGTCAAGGCAATGCCGACAACGAACACTGGGTACATTTCTTATCACAACACAATACAGACAGACTGCGTTACTGGAATTTAGGGCAACCTGGTGCCAGTGCCGACAAGGTTGTCAGGATCCTGTACGGTTGTGAGAAAGTGATCTATCCAAGCATCGTGATAGTGTGCTGGCCTTTCTGGAGTCGCAGGGAAAAGTTGCACAGTTACCCGCAGAGCCAGATGAGTTATGATCCAGAACTGAAAAATGAAAACGAACACACAGATAAGAACAACTTCTTGAAGAACGTTTTCTTTGTAGAAAAGTTTGCCGAAAAGAATCAATGTAAAACTTTCCATTGTTTTGCTCAGGACTCCTATCATGAACACATCAAAGGTCTCAATGTACTAGAAGACTACACATTGAAAAATTGTTGGCCATACTGGGACAAGTTCGAACAGCGTACACAACACAATGAACCAAGCCTTGCCTCGGACGGTGAGCACTACGGTGTTGAACATCACAAACGTTTTGCTAAACTTTTTGTAGACTATTTTTGTAAGAAGTTAAAATAGTCCTTTATATCTATATTACGTAAACGATCCTGTCTTTCTATGAATTCATCTAGATCTTTGCTGTTGTCTTTATCTACGGCTATCTCTGTTGGACTTATATGTTTAGCCTTGCTAGTAAATTTGTTTGTGTAACGAACATTCAACACGCTAGGTTGTTCTAGGAATGCCCAGTCGTGTGGGATGTTCTTGTTCTTTGCATAGTTTATTATGTCAGGCAAGATCTTGATGTTCAAGCAACTTACAGTGGTCCAGAAATCTAACTGCAACAGTTTGTATTTCTTCTGTAACTCTTGATAGGCATCTACAGTTTTTTTATAGTTGTCCCACTTAATAGGCCAACGTGCATAGTCATGCACCATTCCTATACCATCAAGGCTCAGAGTGACTATCACCATGATGTTCTTTTTTAAAACATCTTCTAACTCGGTAATCATCCTAGATCCATTCGTGTTCATCCTCACAATTTTTACATTGTCCGGTAATTCTCCCAGTACCCTTTTATAATTCTTACTAGCGGTAGGTTCACCACCATTGACATCAAATTCAATTATCCTTTCCTGTGGCAACTTCTTGAATACATCGTAGTTGTCGACACGAGGATAGTCCTTGGACTCAAGGCTTCCTATCTTTGTGCTGAGTCCTGCATTACAACTCTGACAGGCACTGTTGCAGACATTGTCAAGCACACCACCAATTATAAGATAGTCATTTTTAATCGGGTGTAACATTTTATGTCTCGTAATACTGTTAGTACGTATGCTTTCGCCCTTGGCCTTCTCTGAACGCTGACACCTGAAACATTCAATTGGCCATTGTCCCTGCTCCATCGTCTGCCTAATGTTTGCCATCCAATCGCTATGCTCAAGTTCTTCGTAACTGTCAAAACCCTTTGCATTTATCATGTGGCCACATTTGCCCACTGAACCGTTTTGATTAAGTCTTACAAAGTGATCAAGCCGTGGACAATACATGACGTGACTCCGTGATTACTTTTTCTAGATTTACTTTAGTGTTCAACCAATTGTTCATGATATATAGGTCGACTGCAATATGATCTTCCAATATCCTTATCTGTTTCTTGTCAGGTGTTTCTTTTCTCCTGTTGTGTGGTATTGCACTCATAGGTAATAGTTCTACTTCTTTCTTGTAATACCTACTTAGATGCAAAAGCCAATACCATTGTGGTATCCAATGTCTGTCAGTCAATCCTTCCATTTGTATCTTGTCTACAACTGCTTCTGGCGTCAGGTCATTGAGTTGTGCATATTTGTTCACACCGCTAACGAATCTAGATACAGGATGTCTTATATATACTTTGAGGTTGTCCACATCCTTGATCTGTTCATTAAATTTGCTTTCTTCTTTTGCTCTTCTGAATCCGTTCCAGCCGTTCTTGAATATGGGATATATCCAGTCATCTCCCATCCTTATAACTTCACAGTCGGTGTTTAGAATGTTGTTTAGGTCCATGCTGTGTGTTCCTTCAACACACTACTCACGTAGTGGTCAACGTCCATGCCTCCCTTTCCTTGTGTGTTGATCATTCCAGGACGTACAAGTTCCATCTTTATGTTGCTGGCCTGTGCATTGAGTTGTTTGTGTGCAAGTTCCAATGCCATTTTTTGATTGCGGTATTGCATTGACTCACGCATGGATAACCCGTCTATCTGTTGGTCTTCTGTGTTCTCACACACCCTTGTGGATATGTTCCAAATGTGATGCACTTCTTTGTCCTCCTGCCACCTGTGCCATACTTCAAACAGCAGTTCCGTCTGTGCGTACATGCTTATGGCATTGTTTATGAACATGTCGCAGGGTTCAATTATAGATGCCGTGTGTGCTGTCCTCCTGATGTTCTCTCCGTCACTTCTAGAAATACCAACTATCTCGTGTCCTTTGGCCGATAGTTGTTGTGCGAACGATTTGCCAATTCCTTTCTTGTGCCCAGTAATTGCTATTCTCATATGAAACAGTATTTAAATAAGCACAATGAAGTCATATCACATATTGGATTGCGACAAGCAACAGAAGATAGCAGACAGCCTTTATGGTTATTACGTGGGTATAACTGCTAACAGAGAACTAAAAGATTTTTGGAATCATCTATCGAGGAAAGAAATACAGGACTATTTTTCAATACCAAACAATCCCTGCAAAGAATGGTTTGATAGTCTAGGACTTAAAGTCAGGGATATGAGTTTCACTGTGTACAATGAAGACATAGGCACAGATATACACAGGGACGATCCTCCGGTCATCGCTAAAATAAACTTTCCTGTGTTGAACACCAAGGATACCTACAATGTTTGGTTTGACGATTATGCCAATGAGATTGACAGGGTGGAGTGTGTTAGACCGATAGTGTTGCGTAGTGATATATTACACACAGTTGAAATTGGTAAGGATGCAAGGTATCCCAGGATACAGTTTAGTTTTTGTTTCTATTCCGAGCCGCTTCAGTTATTAAAGTAGGACACTCAATAAATCTATCGTTGTTGCGACTGTGAATACGTTGTACGACTTTGGAAAATTGTTCTTTGTAATCCGTTGTACCCCAAATATTCTGTGTATGGAAGTCATCGCTGGTCCCCCAGTCTTCTATTTTGTTTAACCAAACCCTGTCAGCACCGTATTGCTCTCCTAGGTCGATAATGGTTTCCATCTCGTGATAGTTGTCTTTCTGCACAACGAAGTGCAGTATGAATCTAAAGCCATGCTTCCGCTTCTGCTCGGACATGCATTCTAGTCCTTCTATTATCTTTTCCCATTTACCCCCTAGTCTAAGTTTTTCGTATGTTTCTTTGGTCGCTCCGTCTATGCTGACGCCCAGTTCCTGTAGGTTGTTAATGACATAAGGTACCTTCTGATGAAACTCCTTGAACATGAGCCCGTTGGTCAATATAGAATATTTGATATTGTCCCTCTCCGGTGTCTGTTCCATAAAGTGTCTGTACACATGTGAAGCGAAAGGATCACCGTCAGATCCTATGTGTACCTGAATGGCATGTCTGTAACTGTGTAACCAATCGTTTATTTTGTCTGCAAGTCGTATGCCCAAGTTATATGCTGAACCTTGTTTGTGGAATATCATGCCTTTCCTACAACTGGGACATCTCAGATTACAACTGTCATCGATGGCAAGTCTTAGATGCTGTATGCGATCCGGCTGGCCATGCAATACAGCATTTGACTTTATGTATGAACACTGGTGTTCATTGCAATAACGATAGGTGCCATCTGTGATAGAACTCTGCAGGTGTTGGTGCATGTCACTGCCGATAATTTCTTGCAATGATTTTATCTGTAGATTGCCTATGCTCTGTGGCAACCATGACTGGCATTCACAGGCATAGCATGAGCCCATCTTGTCTATCAGGATAGTATCCTTTGGACGAGGACAGTGGGACCTGATGCCAAGGTCTTTCCTTGTGTCAATTTTATAACGCTCAAACAGTCTGGTGTTTATCATTTCGTGGGGTCGGTGATCATGTCCAGCGTGAGTGGTTTGGTCTCGTCCGCCTTCTGTTCCGGCATCTGTTGTGACTTCTTCCTGAGCCTACGCTGTTCCTTCTCATGCTGTTTCTGTAATTTCTTTGCACCCCTGGTGTTCTTGTAGTCGTAGTGTATTCCCATCATGAACCTCCTTTGCTACACGTAATTATATACCCAAACCAGGCCGTAGTCAATTGTTTGGTAATTTTATATACATATTAAGGTTGCATTTAGGATAAATATGTCTTACAATCCAGAGCGATCGCTAGGCCAGTGATCGCATTTAATCATAATAGATACAGGAGATAAAACAATCTATGAAAATGACAAAGAAAAAATGGGCGATTGGTGTGGCAGTAATTGTAGCACTAGTAGCCATTTGGTCGGTTATGAAACCGACTCCGGCTGAAGCGGCCGAGATGAAAGTGTATGGTTCTTTGAACTACATGATATCTAACAACGAGAATGCTTCAGGCGTGGCAACATCAAAAGCGGAGAACAATGGTTCCGCAATCGGTGTTGACTTTACAAGCAACCTATCAGAGGGCATCGACGGCTTCGCCAAGTTAGAAGTGGACATCGACGCGGATGACTCTGGTTCGACACCATTTGACTCTAAACTGGCATACGCTGGTATTGACATGGGTGACAAAGGTGTGCTGTCAGCAGGAAGACAGAACTCTGTGTTCAAGGGTGCTGTTACATCTAAGACAGATGTGTTCCCAGAATTTGGCGGAAGTGCCGCACAGAAACTGTTCAGCAGAGACTCACACACAGTGGTGTACTCGAACAGCATCGGTGCAATCCAGTTCGACAACTTGGTAAAAGTTGACGGCACAACTGGTAAATCAGGCGTTGACGTGTATGAGACTGCGGCTTCTATGAGCTTGACTGACAAACTTAACATCGGTGTTGCATACACAGATGACAAAGTTAACTCAGTTGAGTACAAGGGTGCGGGTGTCACATTCGACCTTACTGATGCAACATCAATCGCTTACACTCACACAATCAAGGCAGTGGAAAGCACATCGTTAGACACGAAGGCTAACGAAGTGGCCGGTTCGCACACAATTGGTGCAACCACTTTCTCTGTTGGTTATGGTGAGATCGTTGATGGCAACAAGTACACAACAGTTGGCGCGGAGAAGAAATTCGGCGACAACTTCAGTATGTACGCTGGTTATGAAATAACTGACGTGCCTACAGGTACAGACACAAACGACATGGCCGCTGGAATCAAGTTTACATTCTAGTTTCCAAACACTGTGAAGTCGGTCAGCTCAAAGGAGGGCAGGCCGGCTTTACGCTTTTACGCATTCGCGTATTTTTAAAAAAAACGCATTCCTAAAATTTAACGCTTTCGCTTCGCTCCTTAAATATCCCTATGCGAGTCGCAGTAGTAGAAGATACAGCAAATTACCAACAATACCGAGAAGTGTTGCAGTCCTTTGCAAACGGGTGTGGAGGCGAAATTACCAATAGTGGTAATACCAATGGTTATGACTGTGCTGTGATATTTGGCAGTTACAAAAAGGAAAGAGGCAAGTCTGCTCATCAAGGCAAGGGTAAAGTTATTGAGAGCGGAATACCTTACATACAACTCGAAACACAACTAGTTGGTAGGCCGATAGATACAGCATTCCATACAGAGTTTAGGGTGGGGGTCAACGGTTTCCTGTGGGATGATGCCAAGTGGGGATTTGAACACATACAGTCTGATAGATCTAAGAAAGTATTTGAACGTAATGGTTATGATCCAAAAATAGATTGGAGAACATCCGGTGACTACATTTTATTGTGTATGCAAAAAGTAGGTGATGCAAGTCTACGAGGACAAGATATATTCACATGGACAGAAGAAACAGTAAAAATGTTGCGTCAACATACTGAACGTCAAATAATTGTTAGGCCACATCCTTTATACAGGAAGAAAAGCAGACATTCAGAATGTAAAAAAAATGTCACAGATTATTTCAATGTACTGTGGCAAGAAACAGATTTAGAAAAAGATGGATTCGTACCTATACAACAGCAACTAGATAATGCCTGGTGTACTGTCACATACACATCTGGCTCGGGCATAGATGCAGTATTACAGGGTGTACCTAATATAGCATGTGATTCAGGGAGCATGGTTTATGATGTCAGCAGTACAGATATTGCACAAGTTGAGAACCCTTACAGGGGAGACAAGAAGGAATGGTGTAACAGGATTGCACACTGTCAGTGGAGTATAGAAGAATTTGAATCTGGAGAATGTTGGGCCCACGTAAGTAAAAGTATATGAAGTACCATCTAAGTAACGGCTGTAGTTTTAGCACGAGAAAGAAATTTGATAGTTGCCATCAACGACTTGGCAAGTTACTGAACATCAATGATCCCACTATCAGTATGGCAAAGGGTGGTAGGGGAAACGATAGGATACTCAACACCACAATGCACTGGTTCTATAAGAATCCTGAAAAGATTAAAGACACGTTTGTCAGCGTTGGTTGGACAACAGGATACCGATGGGATTATGTGAGCGGATATGTTACGCCTGAAAAGAAAGAGGGAGGCATTAAAGGCGAACTACTAAAGTTTGACTATCAGTGGAGTACCTGGCAACTATGGCAACATGATTTTTTTATGCGTGACAAAGATATGGATTTAGAATTATCGAGTGCTGTAAAATTGTACACCAACATTTTATCTTTGCAGTATTTCCTGAAGTATCATGACATTCCTTACGTATTCTATCATGCCCTGACAAACGATTTGCCAGAAACAGAAGTCAATGGCAAGCAAAGAACGGATCTAAAGTTATTAAAAGATCAAATAGATAGAAAACATTTTTACAACTTCGAGACAAGTGAATTTGCAAAAGAGAATGTGCAGATGCAAAAAGAAAACAGATCGTCTGCTGAACACCGAGTGCAGGTTAGTAATAAAGATTATGTTCAAAGCCACTTTGAATTCTGTGCAAAGAACGGCTGGACAAAATCTGCTAATGACGGACACCCTAGTGAGCGAGGTCACCATGCGTGGGCAGATGAGTTACACAAATTTATAAAACAACACAACTTGCTTGATAGGCCCAGTTCCTGTTAAGTGGAGTAATTTTCCTTTCACATTCGTCAAGCCATTCGATTAACGCTAGGAATTCCTGATCCTCCCATTTGCTCATTTTCCCTGAAAGCCTAAAATTACAGAATTCATCAAACGTTATTATAGTTCCAGAAACTATTTGATCGTTCAATGACATCAACACCTCTTTAGTTGACGAGTATATATCTGCGTCCATGTGCAAAAAAGCAATAGGTTCTTTATATGTTTGCTTCCAAACAGGCAACGTGTCTTTGAACCAACCCTTGTGTAGTTGAATGTGTCCGGGCACTGTGGGTGGATCACAACTCATGTCGGCAACTTTACCCGTGCCGTGATTCCAATCCTCAGGCAGACCTTCCCACGAGTCAAATGCGTGTATAACTTGATGTGGATATTCCTCGATCAACCATTTAAGACTTCTACCCTGTCTTACTCCAAACTCGCACCAGTGGCCATCTAACAATATTTTTTTAGTGGACTCTAATAATTGTTTGTGTATGCTTTCTACATAATTTGCTTTAGTCTTCTCACCAACGTATATAGGGTCTAGGTCTATCCATTGTTTAAGTAGGTCCTTCCCTTTTCTGATATTGACTAGAAGGGATTGTAATTCTTTTTTAGTTTTTACTGTCTTAATTTTTTTAGACATGTCTTTAAAACTTATAGTTGAAGTGTTTTATTTCTTGTACGAATAATTGCTCCACAAGTTCCTGTTCGTTATTCTTGTAGGCTTCTCTGTAATTACTAAATGGTTTGTTGCTGTCCTTGAGTTTTATACTCCTTGTGCTGTTCATATCAATCTCTAGATTAAATCTTTTAGACAGGTCTTTGAACATTTCTTCCCATTCGGCATATTGATAGACATGATCAACGCATATACCCTCATCAGCGTAACGATGCCAGCAACTAGGATGGTTGTTATGAGGGTCACGTAATAGTCTTGTAAGATGTTCTCTGAAATTTACTCCGGTAGGATTCATTTGTTTGAGTAGTCTTTTTGCATAAGTGTGCCACCACCAGTGGCTTACTGCTTTGTCATAACTGTTCCTTTCTATAGTAAAAACAAAATAGTCTTCCGGTCTTCTTCCTGCAAAAAATTTTTCGTATATGAGAGATGCTGGCAAATGTGAGTAACCACCTAGCTCATCTGGATAATCCATTTTTATTGGAAAATTTCTTTTCATGGTAGGGCTTATACTCGTACTGTCTTTGTAGGCCGATCCACTTGCAATGTCTTTGTCGCCCAGATGTTCACATAGTATTTTTTCGATAGTACTGCCACCAGTCTTCGCTGTCTTGATGAATACAAATTTATGTTTATGTGATATTATCATAGCAAACCTTTAGACTTTAAGAATTTTAAGACTCTATCCGATTCAACTAGTTTTTTATGTCCAGCGGCATGGAAGAAATAACTCTCCGGATGTCCTTTGAAATAAGCCTTCTTGTAATTGTAGTATCTACTCATCCTAGTCAAAGTAACTTTACTTTTTATACATGCCCATATCAAGATGTGTCCGTCATGATCGTCAAGCTCTTTAAATTGTTCTATGTAAGGCCGCATGATATCTCTTGCGGGTTTTGTTAATATAAAAACTCCCGGCTGGAAGCCATAGTGTTTTACTTCATCTAGTTTACACTTCTTTAGCAGTCCATGATGTATTAGATCGATCTGTCCTGGTAGTGTGGCCTTTTGGAATGCATCATGATCGCAAACTTTAAAAGTGTCTAACGATTTATAGTGTTGGAATATATCAGGTGCCTCAGGCATCGCAAACACATCACAGTCCACATACATGATTTCGTCGTATTCCTTCCACCACGAATCGTCTAGCCATAAATCAAATCTTTCAAACGTAGGATGTCTGAAATTGATTTTTTTTTCGCTGATCCTTTTAAAATCGTGACCGTACTTGTTGGCATATTTTTTGAAACTTTTTGTGCTTATTTCTACTAGTTTTTTTTGATCTTTGGCTTGTAGAAGATTATTGTATCCGGGATCAGTGTATTCAGAACTTGGGATCCAATATTGTACTATGCATTTTTTCATATGTATAATATTAGTTATTGATGTACTTTTCTAGCCTAAATCCTTTAGAATCGAAACACTCAACGTAGTCTGAATTGTTAGAGTGCCGTATAGTTCCTTGTCCCCATACCACATCATGATCGCTATATGCAAATGCTTTCTTTATGGTAACGTCTATGTACTGTCCATTACCAACTCCTAGTGTCAAGAATGTAACATACCTACCTTTGTCTCCACGAAACACTCTTCCGTTTGCTATCATTCCTGCAAACTCTACCTTGTCAAGATACAGTTCTTTCACATACATACCTGGCATGAAGTTATCTTGGCTCCACCAACCATATTTTCTGTATTGGAACTCTGGCGTGTCCCACTTGTCAGACTTGCTCGGTGTGACGACATCTATGCCAACACGCTTTGCCTCTGTTCTGTACACCCAACGCTTGTATGAACCTTGGCAGTGTTTCAAACATGACTTCCAGAACTTCTCTGGGTTGTGTGCCTTTTGGTATGCCAACGCCCATATCAGTCTACCCAAGTTGACAGCGTGGGCCCTACACAATCCAAAACCGGAGAGTGATTGTAGCATTGTGATTATCTCATCCTTGCGTGGGTGGTCTCCTAGTTTTGTAATAAACTGCATTATCTTCTCTTCGTTCTTCTTGGCGAATGCACGTCTATACATGTCTGCTTCATACTTGTCTATGCCCAAGACTTCAGA
>Ga0181403_1000403_pt1 | contig 10456 bp, 6 predicted proteins | sample 26SPOviralmetaG_FD_130132 | JGI IMG/M metagenome (GOLD analysis project Ga0181403, IMG submission 130132) | Marine viral communities from the oligotrophic San Pedro Time Series (SPOT) site, San Pedro Channel, CA, USA - 26 SPOT_SRF_2011-09-28 | ecosystem: Environmental > Aquatic > Marine > Strait...
GAAATAGATTATAATCTATATGATGTCACACACCCAAATGGTTCTAATTTTTATGGTGAAGCTATAGAAAATATGAATTTATTAGAAGCAGTTCCAGACCAAAATTTATCATTAAGATTTAAATTAACTGATGTAATTGGGGGTTCATCAGGAACTGAGGGAACATATCTTATGAATGCAACACCAGCAAATACAATACTTGATGACCAACGAACATTAGTAACTATTACACCTACAATATCAGGATATGATGGTGCAACAAGTTACTCAGTCACAACTGGTGGAGATTCAAAGATATCAACATATTTAGATTTTAGTATTAATACAACAACAGGTGTTCTTAGAATTGAAAGAACAAACGCACCAGATGTTCAAAAAACATATACATTCACGATTGCAGAAGAAAATAGTGGAACAGACGCCCCAATTCAAGTCAAACTTTTAGCTAGTGGTGCAGTTCCCCAATAACATTATAGGAGATAATTAAATGTCATTTGTAGTATTCGAACAAGAAACAGATATAATAACAGAAGATGAAGTTAAATTAACTTCGGGAATTTGGTCTGAAGGAGCAGGAACTTTAACAAGTTTTCACACATCATCAGTCCAATCATCTTCAAACGGACAATACTTTTTACAAGTATTTAATAAAGTAGTTTCCGACACAACATCAGCTCCACAATTTGCAATCCTATACGGACATAAAGCAGGAAGTGGTTCTTTAGGAAAACCTGGAACAGCTGGAAGAAGAGAAACAGCAACTGTATACGGACAGATGTTAAATTTAACTCAACCACCAGAAACAACAGAATTTACTTTTGGACAAGGAACATCAGCAGTTTCACAACAGATTTATGCTATATCATTTGATAGAGCTCGTTCAAGAGAAAAAGTCGACCCAGGAAATTGGGAATTACAATTAGCTGGTGGACAAGTGAATGCATCAAATAAAAAAACAATTAAACTTATTGATGATAGTTCCACAAATTCAGACCCGTATAATGGTGCAGGAATAACAGAATACAACATTGTTTCTGGTTCTATACAAGGTGGTTCAACAACAATCAAAACAGCGGCCGCTTCTGAAGGAACTGATAGTGGTTCTTTTGGTAAATTCTATCCAGATTTAGGTGTTCTTATCTTAAATGCTACAAGATTACAAGTTAGTGATTTAGGAGACCCAACAGACGCTATTGGTGGTGCAGGGCCAAATAGGTCAGCACTATTTGAATTAGGTAGAACAGCTAATGGTAGTTCAACAGGTGGTAGTTACACAGGTTCAAACACATTATTGAGTCCAGCTTCACATAGTTTACACAGAATGTTTCACGCTATTTCATCCGGTTCATTATTCCAAGCTCGTAGAGAAGAAGAAGTAACTTCAACACATTACTTTTGTAGAGTTATAAATAGTAAATTTAATAGAAGTAATAACCCAACTTATAGTGTTACCGAAAATGGAGTATCAAAACCACTAGCAGTATTTAGAGATGGTAAAGAAAAAACTTACATTACAACAGTAGGTCTTTATGATGATTCAAATGAACTATTAGCTGTAGCAAAACTAAGTCAACCAATTTTAAAATCAAAATCAAGAGAAGCACTTATTAAAGTTAAACTAGACTTCTAATAGGATATATCAATAATGGGTATCTACAAAACATTAAACCCGGAAGATGTATCACTTAGGTCATTTCAAGTTAATAAGAAATTTACATTCACAAATAACGATAGTGGTAGTGGAGTTTATGGACTTCGTGCAATAAGTGGTAGTAATTACAATTTCAAAACTAATTCATCTTCTACAATATCTCAAAGTTTCGGAGAACACAATTCTTTTTCAGCCTCACTAGGAAAACAACCATATATCGCTACATATTATAGTGTTCCACTTTGGAATATGATACATCAAAAATTTTATTATGATATTAGTGTAGCAGATAGTCAATATGTAGATACTAGTCATTGGTCAAAAGCAGAAGCTCCTTCAGACGCTGAAGCTATAATATCAAAAACATATAATTCAAAAACTGTAAATCAATTTACTTCAAGACAACTTAATGGTAATGCATCAATCATTACTATTCCAAGAAAATTCTTTGGTGAAGAAATAAAACCAAAATCAATAACAATATCAGACAACAGCACAGACGCCACTAAAACATTAGTGGATGACGGACTTGGTAATATTTATGATAACGCTTATTCATCATCTTTTGCTGTAGCGTCCGAGTCGTTCGGACCAGAGGGAAGTAGTATGACAGGTAGTATTATTGGTAATGTTATGTATGGTCAAGGACTAATCGTAATAACAGAAACAGGTTCTTACAACAGAGTTGGTTCAACAAGTGGTTCAGACGGGTGGAGTGTTTCTTTTAAATCAACACAAACAATTTATGAAAGAGAAGTATTTTGTAATGTTGATAGAGGAGAATTTTTAGGATTAAAAAATCCAACAGCTTATCCAGGAAATAGTGGTAGTTTCTTTATACCAGAGGGATTACTTAGTGGTAGTTATTCAACAGGTCATAGAAATATAACACCGTTGTTTCCAGCAAGTTCTTCATTTAAAACAAAGGTAATAACAGAAGATAATGGTTCAGGTGGTATCAATACTTATACCGTAAACAAGACTTATAGAGGAACTACTTCATATCGAGATTTTGTAACAGGTTCAAATTTCGCACCATACATTACTACTATTGGTTTATATGATGACAATAATGATTTATTAGCAGTTGGTAGATTAGCCAAACCAGTCAAGAACGACAAAGAATTGAGTATTGGTTTTATACTAAGATTTGATGTATAATAAAATAAGTTTCACATATTTATATTATAAGGAGATGTAAATATGACTAACAGAGTAGCAAGAAAAAAAGGACAACATAGAAATTCATCAAGCCATTCAGATTTATACACAGATGAAAATCCAAAAGGAACAATACACGGATTAAAGTTCGCTACCGTTAAAGACGCAAAAGCATCAGTAAGTAAAATAAAAGGTAGTGGTAAATCTCACGCACACAAAATTCAAGCCGCTGTAGCAATGGAACAACGAGCAAAAGAAATGGGTAAGTCATCTCAAGCAAATGTGTATCGTGCGTATATCAATAAGATGAAAAAGAAAACAAAAGAAAACAAAGATTATACATTTGGACCAGATTGGATACCAACAAGTTTAGCTCAAAGAAAGAAAATGAAAAGAATTCATCAAAAATTAAATCGTAGTATTAGAGAAGATGTGAATATACCAGTGAAAATTGGTGACACTATTTTAACCGGTAGATTTAAAAATAAAAAAACCATAGTCAAATCTATTGATAAAGATGAACACGGAATGCCAACAATCAATGGTAGAAAAGTTGTAACATTTAGGATACCGGTAAAAGAGTCATCACAAGTAACAAATGCTAAAGGAGTTAAAGGTTATTCTTCTTTTGTTGAATTAGGGTTTGAAAAAGAATATTATAAACATATGGAAAACATACTTACCAAAAATGGTGAAACAATGATTTTAAAAGAAGGTATCAAAGACCCTGGTATTTTAAAAGCAGTTTTCTTAGCAGGTGGGCCTGGAAGTGGTAAAACTTGGGTAGCTAAAGGTCTATTTGGAATACCCGAGAGAGTCAATGTATCTCAAACCGGTATGAAAATGGTCAACACAGACAAGGAGTTAAAGTTCTTATTGAAAAAATATGGATTCGGAACTGACTTAGATGCATTACCTGACGAGTTGTTCAGACAATTAACAGATGGCGACTATGAAGATTATAGTGGACTAAGAGGTTATGCTAAAGAACTAACCGGTGTGAGAAAAAAATTATATCAAAACGGAAGACTTGGTATGATTATTGACGGAACTGGTGATGATTATGCAAAAATATCAAAAGAGAAAAAAGAATTAGAACAAAAAGGATATGATTGTTATATGGTATTTGTCAACACTACTTTAGAAGTAGCACTTCAAAGAAATAAAAATCGTGATAGAGTTCTACCAGAAAAAATCGTTGTTGATTCACACAGAGAAGTTATAAAAAATATTGGTGGTTTTCAAGGATTGTTTGGTGGTGGTAACTTTATAATTATTGACAACAACAAAGATTTATCACCAAAACAAGCACAAAAAAGATTTAATATGTTGGTTAAAAAAGGAATATCTAAATTTATTAAAAGACCAATAAAAAACCCACTAGGTAAATCTTGGGTAAGGAAACAAAAAATTTGGTTAGGTGAAAACTATACAGAAAATTTTTGGAATTTTGGAAAACAATTACTATTAGAAAGAATAGATTTTCAACAAGTAGCTAAACAAATAATGAGAAAATATAGAATTACTTCAAAATTAGAATTTAGTCCACGAGCAACAAAAGGTGATTACGACTTTGATAGAGATATTATAAAACTAAGACCTTTGTATAAAAGTGTTCAAGATTTTATGATAACTTTATTACACGAAATTTATCACGCTATGGATAGTAAAAAATATGGTCGTAAAAAATTTGTTAAAATGTATACACAAGCTGGACAAGAACAAGAAGATAAGGGTAAAGATTTCCACGACAGTAATCCATTTGAAATAAGAGCTGAAAGATGGGCTAGACGAGAGTGGAGAGGAAAATGGAAACATAGATTAAGAAAAAAATAATTGATTTTGAAGAAGTTCAGTTATATTTATTATTGGTTATGAAAACGAGAAGTGCTAAAAATAAAGGTAAAAGGTTACAGAATAAAGTCCGAGATTTAATCTTGGAGAAATTCACACAATTAGAACCAGACGATGTTCGTTCAACTACTATGGGAGATAGTGGTGAAGATGTTCTATTATCACCAGCTGCTCGTAAATTATTTCCATTTGCGACAGAATGTAAAAATCAAGAGAAATTAAACATATGGAGTTCTCTTGAACAAGCCGAAACAAACGCAGGAAAACACATACCACTATTAATATTTAAAAGAAACAGAAGTAAGACCTACGCGGTTTTAGAATTTGGAAAGTTATTAGAGTTATTAGATGAAGATAGTGAATCTACTCAATAGAGTATTAAAATCACAAGGACAACAATTAACAAAAGAAAATGAGTATATGTGGTGGAGTCCATTTGTTAATCATCACAAACCAAAATTACAAATAAATATAAAAAGTGGAAAATGGCATTGTTGGGTGTCTGGTCAAGGTGGACATAATCTTTTTCAGTTATTTAAAAAACTTAAAGCCTCCAAAAAAGAATTTGGTGAACTAAAAGAATTATCAGATGATTTTGTTACATACAAATATGTTCCAGATACAAAAACAAATAAAGAGGTAAAATTACCTGACGAATATAAACCAATGTGGATTGAATCTAAAGAACCAATTTATAAACACGCTTTAAAGTATTTAAAATCACGAGGAGTTTCATCAGACGATATGGTTAAATACTCAATTGGTTATTGTGAAGATGGATTATACTCAAACAGAATTATTATTCCTTCATATGATAGTGATGGTAAATTAAATTTCTTTGTTGGTAGAGATGTGTTTGATAGTAAATTAAAATATAGAAATTCACCAACACCAAAAGACATTATTGGATTTGAATTATTTGTAAATTGGGAAGAACCAATATTATTAGTTGAAGGAGCTTTAGATGCAATATCAACTAAAATAAATTCTATCCCGTTGTTTGGTAAAACTATTATGAATAGTTTGAAAAGAAAGATTTTAGAAAAGAAAGTAAAAACTCTTTATGTTGCACTTGATAATGATGCACTAAAAGATGGTATGAAGATAGTAGAAGAATTAATGAACGAAGGTATAAAGGTTCATATGGTCAAGATGACTGAAAAAGACCCAAATGATATTGGTTATGAAAAATTTACAGACATAAAAAATTTAACAGAAGAAACTTCATTTAGAGAACTAATGAAATACAAACTTGGGATGGTATAATTGAAAAGAACAAAAGTTGATATTCCTTTAAAGAAAATTAAATACATACATCATATATCTGATGTTCATATTAGAAATTTAAAACGACACGCTGAATACGAACAAGTATTTGACAAGTTGTATGAAAAAATCAAACAGAATCGTGAGGATTCTATTATTTATATCGGTGGTGATATAGCACACTCAAAAACCGATATGTCCCCTGAACTCGTAGACCAAACTTCTCGTTTTTTAAAATCTCTTTCAGAGATTTGTCCTACGATAGTTATAACGGGTAATCACGATTGTAATTTAAATAACTTGAATAGATTAGATGTTTTAACACCTATCATCAATAATTTAAATTTACCAAATCTACACTACTTAAAACGCTCAGGCGTTTACGACATAGCCGATATGAGTTTTGTAGTTTGGGATGTTTGGGAAGATGAGGAGGACTACATTAAAGCAAGTGATTTTAAAGCCGACACGAAAGTTGTTTTATATCACGGTACGGTAGATAGGTCAAAAACCGATGTAGGGTTTTCCCTACCAGGTAAGGTTACAATAGATTATTTTGACGATTATGATATGGGTCTAATTGGTGATATTCACAAAAGACAATATTTAAACAAAGAAAAAACTATTGCTTATTGTGGTTCTCTGATTCAACAAAATCACGGGGAAAGTATTGGACACGGATATTTGTTATGGGAAGTAGAAACAAGAAAATCAGAATATATTGAAATTCCAAATGACTATGGTTATTATACAATAGACATCGATAAAGGTATTGTTCCAGATGTAAAAGGAATGCCTAAAAAAGCAAGACTACGAGTTAGGGTATCGAATACCAATGGTATTGAACTTAAAAAAGCTCTAGCTATTATCCACCACAGATATGGAATTAAAGATGTCACTATTACAAAAGTAGACAGACGAGATGTAGGTAAATCTAATAGTGAAATGGTTATAGGTGATGTAAATAATACTGATTATCAATACGAATTGATTGAAGATTATCTAAAACGAAACCACGCTATTACAGACAATATATTAGTTAAGATTAAAAAATTAAATGAAGAAATTAATAATGAATTACCACCAGCCAGAGTTAAAAGAAATATAAATTGGAAATTAAAAAACTTTGAGTTCTCAAATATGTTTTGTTATGGTGAAAACAATTATGTAGACTTTACTCAACTTGATGGTATTGTTGGTATGTTCGCTCCGAATGCTTCCGGTAAGTCAACCTTATTAGATGCTTTATCATTTTGTTTATTTGATGTTACATCAAGAACAACAAAAGCGGCATCAGTATTAAACAACAAGAAAAAGAGTTTTAATTGTAAGGTTAACTTTGAAGTTGGTGGTTTAGATTATTTTATTGAAAGAAAAGCATCAAAAAGAGAAAGAGACGGGCATGTAAAAGTAAATGTAAACTTTTGGATGATTGACGATAGTGGACAGACCATTAGTTTAAATGGAGACCAAAGACGAACGACAAACTACAATATTAATCAAGTGGTGGGAACATACGAAGATTTCATTTTATCAACACTATCCACCCAAAATAACTTCACAGTGTTCATTGACAAGACACAAAAGGAAAGAAAAGAGTTATTATCTACATTTATGGGAACAGATATTTTCGATTCTTTATATCAGTCAGCTAATGATAAAATATCAGAAACACAAACTTTGTTAAGAGATTTTAATAAAGTTGATTATAGTAAAAATTTAGCAGAATTACAAAAACAAACTACTTTATTACAAGTTAAACAAACAGACTTACTTTCTAAAAAAGAAAAACAAGTAGAAAAACAAAATAAGTTAAATACCAAAATTATCAACTTAACTAAAAAATTAAAAGTTGTTGATGATAATATACAAGATATTGATGGATTAGAAGATAATTTACTTATTCAAGGTGATGAGTTTAAAAAAGTTCTTAAAGATATAGATAAAACAAATTCAGAGTTTAATGATTTAGGTAATTTATTAGATGAAATAGAAACTAATATTACTCAATATGAATCTGATAATATAAATGAACAATATTCAAACTTCCAAACTTTACAAGAAAGTAGAGATGAATTTCAAATAGAAATAGATAAATTAAAGGTAGAAGTTAGAAATAAGTTAGATAAAACTGAAAAATTAAAAGGTGTCACTTGGGACGAAAATTGTGAACATTGTATGAGTAATCCATTAACAATAGACGCTAGGGAAACCGAAAAAAACCTAGAGAAAGATAAAGAGCTTGCGGCCAAGTATCTTGACAAAAAGAATGAAATGGATAAAGAAATAGAAGCACTAAATCCTATTATCGAGCAAAAAGAGAAATATGATGAATACAAGTTAAGTTTAGTTGAAGCAGAATTTAGAGAAAGAGAACTAAAAACTAATTTACAATATTTTGAAGAACGAAAGAAAAATATAAATTCGTCAATTGAAACTATTGAACAAAATATAAAACAATACAATGAACAAAAAAGTAATATCAAATATAATAAAAAGATAAAAGAAGATATTCAAGTTGTTCAAGATGATTTAGATGATGTAGATAATGTTATAGTAAACTTAACTAGTGATATAACAGAAGTTCACGCTGATATAAAAGTTGGTGATAGTGAGATGCAAAACATTAATAGAAAAATTAGAGAAATAGAAGAATTAGAAAACAAAAATCAAGCATATCGTTATTACTTAGATGCTGTTAGACGAGATAGTGTTCCTTATGAATTGTTAGAAAAAGCAATACCAACGATTGAAGGAGAAATAAACAACATCTTAGGACAACTAGTTGATTTCCAAATGTCATTGGATATGGACGGAAAAAATATCAATAGTAATATTGTGTATGATGATGTTAACCAGTGGCCACTAGAATTGTCAAGTGGTATGGAAAGATTTATCAGTTCTCTTGCAATGAGAGTTGGTTTAATAAATGTAAGTAATCTACCAAGAAGTAATTTCTTAGCGATTGACGAGGGTTGGGGAACAATGGATAGTGATAATATAAATTCAGTTTATAATTTATTCCAATATCTAAAAGGACAATTCCAATTTGCGTTAATTGTATCGCATGTTGACTCTATGAGAGATGCAGTGGATACACTACTCGAAATCACGAAAGATACAGAATTTAGTAAAATTAAGTTCGATTAAAAAAAAGCAAGAAAAAAGACGGCAAGGGCGATTTGACTTATATGTATAAGTGTAATTAGTTATTTGAAAATTGGAATTATGAAAGTATAGAGAGTAATTAACTCTATATGGGATTGACTGAAAAATGGGTAGACATTTGAAGCCCATAAAGTAATCCAGACAAAGTTGTGGTGACTTGATGATTGGTAAATATTCTAATCATCTATATCGACAGATATTGTCTAATGTATTTTCGTAAAAAAGATAAGATGATTCTTATGACTCTATTATAGGAAAGGGTAACACCGAAATCCTATTTTATGACCGAACAATCTACACTTGGAGAGATAAGGTATTTACATAGAAGTTGTATTCACATTAATGAGGAATAACCACCTTAAGATGAACTATCGTAACTGATAGATGTAAAGTTTAGAGTATGAAAAAATCCAAGACGAAAATTGTAGGTAATCATTAGTCCTACATCCCCAATAAATTCCACCAATATTTTTAAGAGAGCCAAATTTTAGTTTCCACCATATACCAAACTTAAAATAACGGCTCTCTTTTTTTTTAGTTATAAAAACAAAACACAAGGAGATAGTAATGATACAACAGAACACAAACCGAGAGTTTAAATAGCTAGTCTATTTGAACCGAGTTCCGCATTAGGAGTCCAATAGAGGACATACTAAGTAAGTCGTTTATATTATGAAAATAGTCCATATTGTAGAAATACATTCTGGGAGTGTCCACACCAAGAGAGAGTGTGGTGATGACGAAAGTCATTGTTAACGAACAAGTCTTAAATGCTATTCAATAGAACCACCGAAGGAGGACAAGGAGAAAACCCGAAATCAAAATTAGACACTACTTCCAGTGTCCTTTGCCTAAAAACCACCAAAAACCCAAAAAACCCAATGAAATCAGATAAAAAAATAATTTTTAAAAAACTTGTAAAAAAATAACACAGCATATATGAAAAAGCAGTTGACTTTAATAAAAGGCTACATTATATTGTATTGTTATGAAAAAAACTTGTAATAAATGTAAAGCAGTATTGGATGGGATAATGATATTTCACCCAGATACTTGTTTATCTTGTGTTATTGATATTCATATGAAAGAATATCAAAATAGAATAAAAAAAGTAAAGAAAGCTCTTGACTCTTAATGCTAAAGCAGTTATATTATATTATAAAGGAGAAATATTATGATTAAAAAAATTAAACAATTATTAGATACATTAGAACAAGAGATTAATGACGGATATAATACTTTACCAGATTATGAAACAAATAATGAAGGTAAGACTTATGTCAATGGTGCTCAAGCTACATTGTATGAATTACAAAAACAAATGGAAACTTTGGAACAAGGTTTGAGATTAGGTAA
>Ga0181403_1000406_pt1 | contig 10418 bp, 12 predicted proteins | sample 26SPOviralmetaG_FD_130132 | JGI IMG/M metagenome (GOLD analysis project Ga0181403, IMG submission 130132) | Marine viral communities from the oligotrophic San Pedro Time Series (SPOT) site, San Pedro Channel, CA, USA - 26 SPOT_SRF_2011-09-28 | ecosystem: Environmental > Aquatic > Marine > Strait...
CAAGCCACTTAGTTCACGTTGCTTGTTGTTGATCGCGATCTGATCGCGGGTCCGAGTGTTCTCAGATTCCATACGGGCAATTTCTTGCCGCTGGCTGAAGATCCGATCCTCAACACTGCGACGAAGATCTAAGCTTGTTCGCTCAATATCAGCAGAGCGCTGCCGGAACTCCCGAATCTGATTCTCGACATTAAAGCTGTAATCAGCAGTTCGCTCTTGTAATGAGATATTTCGTCTGCGTAGCTTCTCTCTCCTTTCGTCTTTTTTCTGAAGTTCCTGTCTCTTCTTGATTTCTTCTTCGATTTCTTTTACGCTGGATTGATTCGTGGTCGATGTAGCAGGATCAAGGGGGCCGAGCTTAAAAGCATTCAGCCTGTCTTGAGCAATGGAAATCTTACGATCTACTTCCTGCAGTCGTTCTTTTATTTGCTTATCGTCTTGGTCGCTAAATCCAGCCGCGGGGTTAATGTTCCTGGTGACCATCACCTCTTGAATGATCTCAATCCGCTCATTCTCCAGCTTCGTCAACTCATCAATAGCAGATTTCGGTGAGCTGGTATAGTCCTCGATTCGACCAGAAATTGACTTAGAACTTTTAGCAACGATTTGGAAGGCTAAAGCAAGCTCTCTTAAGACAGGAACGGTCTGCGAAGATTGCGCCAACAGCTGGCCGAAATCAACGTTTAGGTTTGGCAGGTTGGAACCAGTGTATTCGACAATTACATTTAAATCATCTAACGCCTCATTAAGCTCTCTGATTCCAAGTGTCAGGCCTTCGACAAATTTAACAACACCGGGAGTAACAAATCTACCAAGAGCACCATTCAAATCCTCAACAGCATTCCCCAGTGACTTAAACCTTTCAGTAGGTGTCGTCAATACAGACGCTAACTGACCAGCGCCGTCGCGACCAGCTCGCGCAAATGCTTTTATCAGAACGTCTGATGTCAGCTTGCCCTGTTTCGCTATAGTTTTTAGCTGACCAATAGGAACTTGCATTTCCTCTGCCAGTGCTTTCGCAACCAGCGGAGCTTGTTCCATGACGGAATTAAATTCCTCACCTCTCAGTTCTCCAGCACCAAGGGCTTGAACAAGCTGCCTGAATGAGCCAATCGACTCGGCGACAGATGCACCACTTAGCTTCGCGGCTGTATTGAATCCAACGAATGCGGTCCTGACTTCCTCCAGGGACATGCCAAGTGGACGCAACCGGCCATAAACCAAAGCAAACTGCTCTTGTGCCTCGCGGTTGGACATATTGAATTTCTTGCCCGCTTCAATTGCAGTGGCTTGGACAGTATTAAAGTCGTCGTAACCTCTACTGAGTAATTTCAATCGTTGCTCTTGAGTCTGAAGTGCAACCGAAGCCTTAACAGCATTGATGCTAATCCTGATTAGACCTTCAGCAGCGACACCAACAGCAGCACCAGCAGCACCCATCTTGCCGCCAAACAATGCGCCAGCACTGACCTGCGTAATCGCATTACCACCAGGCAGAGTGTTGAATACACCACTAGCAAGCATGCCTTGAGCGAAGTTTGATCTATTCTGTTTCTGAATTCGCTGTTGCTTTTCAAGCTCCCTTGTTCTGTTTCTTTCTTCCCTAACTAGCTCCCTGGCCTGACCAAGAATGGCTTTGACAGTCGAGACTTCGCCCTTGCGTAGATTGTTCGCTTTAGCTTGGGCCTGGGTCAGCAACCTTGCAATCTGATCTTGATTTCGGAGACCTCGCGACTGAACTTTGATCTGACGAATTTGTGAGTTTAGGGTTTCACTGCGTAGCTTTAGGGTCTGGTTAAGTGAATCCTGTAATTGGCGTTGAACATTTACAGCATTGTTTGTTGTTGGTGCTGCTACTTCAACAGGCTTGCTGTACTGCCTAAGACCCTTCTGCCGCTGAAGAGCTAAGTCCTTAAGATTTGCTTGTTGCTGGTCGTAACGAATCGATTCAGACTGATACCCAAGCAAACGACGCCAGTTCTCGTTTATTTCAGCTTGCTTCTGGTTGTACTGATTCGCTTTCTTGACATCAAAAGACGGTGCTTTTGGTCCGACGAAAGGTGAGATCTCGACCGGTCGGGAATACTGTGTGACCCCCTTCCTTCGTTTTGCGATCTCAGCAGCTAGCTTTTTCTCCTGAGAGATAGCAGTAGACATTGCTGCATTAACAGCATTTTGAACTGTGAGGTTGCTGGCATTAGCAGCCTTCTCTGATCTAGCAAGTTCTACAAGTTGTTTTCTTTTGGCACCAGTAATGCCAAGCAGATTAGCTTCTTTTTGTAAAACTCTAAAACGTTGCTGTGCGGTCTTAAGACGAAGCTGTTCGACGCGATTATTAACAGACGAATTTCCAGGCTTCGCGTCGGCTTTTGCCATCGCGGAATTATTTACAACGCTTTTAACCTTTGCATCAAGACCTTTCAGACCTTCGACAACGAGATTAATTTTTTTATTATTTAACTCATCAATCTGCTTCGCGAGTTTTCTAAGGGCTTCCTCCCCCGTTATTGCAACTCTTATATTGGCGTTATAGTCTGCCAACGGCTTAAAGACTCTTCAACTCATCTTACTGTCGCTTAAATTCTCCTTCTAGTGGATCTCGCTTGCCACGGCAAATAGCTACAGCTCTTTTGTAGAACATGGAGTCAGTTTTACCTGCTGTAGCCAAGGCATCACGGACCTTGGCCCAATTGTCCCGATCGTGCTGATCCAAAACACTGCAGCAGTTATTTCATGCTACCGACGCGATGATGCTGCCTTCTTCATCTGCGCTTCCTGCTCTTTGTTGACGATCGAAAAATAAGCAGACCAACCAAGCAACTCCTCTTGAGTGATGTTCTGGTGTAATTGCTGAACCGTCATCCCAAGCTCCTTGGCGACACCAAAAGACAACATCATCCAGTTGTCGGCCTTGAGTTGCTTCTCAAACGCTTTTCATGTCGTCTGCAGACTCGTCCTCCTGCAGGACCGCCAACATGCATTTTTGAAGATCCTCGTCACGCACTTCATGCTTCAGCTCAGCAATTTCACCGGGCTCAAACATGCGCGAACCGCTGGCATCCAAAGCCTTGTCAACAAGCAAACGCAGAGCAAATGCACCAGGATCATCACTCTTGACCAGCTTTTGAACCTTTTCGCGTTCTGCCATGGTCAAAGCCGTTGACCAAAATTCAAACTCAACACCACTGGAAAGAAGAACAACACGCCGAGTGGGCTTCAGGTTTGCGGAATTCTTGAGAATATCGATTGCACGTTGCTGGGAAGCCATACCGTTAGGTAATCAAATATCTATTCAAATTTTAGGCATTAAAAAACCCCGCCAAAAGCGAGGCTATAGAGACTGATCAAAAAGATCAGAATGCGTTGAACAATGAGATAGGTTCGCCTGCCAGCGAAAAATTCACCGTAGCGACCAAAGCATCGCTGGTGTTCACAGTCACATCAAAGCCCAGCAGGGTTACATCACACTCAAACTTGGAGGATGCATTTTCGTCGATGCTGGATCCAGAGAACACGGTGTCAACATAAAGTTTGACCCGGCAGGTGGAATCCTGCATCACAGAATCGGCCAGAAGGCGGTTGCCCATCGAAGCTTGGTCTTTAGTGAACAGGATCTCCATGGATCCTTCACCGCTCATGAAAGTACCTTGCTGCTTACGAACTGGAGCAGGACGACGACCGGAAGCTGACGCGGTTGTAGCTGAAGGAAGGGTGGTTACATCAACTTGGTCCTTGGACAGGCTGAGCTGGAAGGACTGAACCGAGCTAACAGGCAGTGATTCGGCAAATTGAATACGGATGTGACCAGAGCTGTCAGCAGTGCCAGTACCACCATCACCTTTAAAACTTACGGGCGAACCGCTGTAAAGGATCTGAATGCCTTCGGCGCTGACAGTTCCGATTCCGTATGAATTGCCGGTATCGACTGCTGAGTCAAGCTTTCCAGAACCTTCTTCCGAAAACTTAATGACATCACCAGACTTAAAGCCATGATCAGTCAAGGGGAGAATAGCCTTGCTTTTTGGAAAGTCGGTAAAGTCCTTAAGGCACTTTGAAACACCAGCAGGTGTGAAAGTCACCAGGCCATCGGCCCCGGTAAGTGCAATGTTTTGACAAGCTACAGGCATGATTACCTCAACAGGAAAAGTAGAGAATTGAGGGCGATTCCTGATGGGGCTTTCAGGATGTTCTAATGATAAGTAGCAGCAAAACCACCGCTAATTCGACTATAGAAATAAGGTCTATCATCAAGCATCGAGAACGATGGGCCGACCATATCTCTTATGCGGACAATTGCCTCTGGACCTTCTTTGCTTGATCTTTTCTGATTTAACTCTGTAAGGCTCAGCATCATCGCTGACATCACCTCTTGCGAGCGGCCAGGTCCAACTCCTTTCGGGTGATAATGCTCAACAACAAAGCTTCCACGGATATTTTCATACGCGCCAGACAGGCTGGATTCCATGGTGGACCCAAAGTGAACCCTTATTGCTACAAACTCAGAAGTTGCATCATTATCCACATAATTCATATTGTCATAGACAATCTTGTCTACCGGCTTCGTCAGATCACCAGAATCGCTAATGCTGGTTGCGACAGCTTGCTCGATGACAGTTCGGATTGCTTGGAAGCTCATTAGAAACCAGCCTCCTTCATTGCTTTATTTGTAGCGACTTTGATGGTGCCCACGACTCGACTGCCATGCATGTAATCGGTAAACCAATCCCTCTTTGCGGTCAAATTGATTGCCAAGTCTCTCTTCGTTGGGGGATAGGGCGGCGCAAGATCCATCGCTGCTAGACGATATTCCATCAGGTTGCCGATCGTATAACCTTCAAGACCTTTGGCCGGTGGAACAAAAACAAGCTTAGGCTTAGGTGATTTAGATCTCTCTAGGCTAAGGCTCGCATCGCTCATGACGGCTTGCACATCTTGACCACCGACGTTGATTTCCCATGCTTTAGAAAACTGACCAGTCCAGTACGGGCCTACGTCTATAAGGTCAATCGTCACATCACGGGCGACATGCTCCGTTGCCTTGGACAGTGCTTTCTTTAGGTCCGGCACAAGGTTGCTAATGTTTCTGGCTTTCTTCATTGAGGTTTGGCTTTAACAGAAAATGCAATTGGGTTGTCACCTTGATATGTCTCCACTTCAGTCACGCCCATCGTGCTGTCTTTAAATTTAAACTGGTCGCCAATCTCAACAAGCCTCTCACCGATCTGCAAGGCATCAATCCAGATTCGATACTCAGTCTCCTGAGAGAAACCCTCCAGCTCGTTTCGTTGCGAAGGCAAGAGAACAACTTTGACAGGAATAGAAGTCTTATTCGATGTCACAGTTCCGGTTGCAGGGTCATAAGTTGCTTGAACGCTGGACTTAATGAACTCCGCACCAATTCCCCATTCAGAGATAAGCCCAGGAACAAACGTAAACGTGTCGTCAACCTTGCTCATGATCTAACCCTGCGAATCACTCCAGAGCCGCTGTTAAGACTTACGTTAGGCATGTAGCAACCCAGCAGATCCCAGATCCAATCAAACCGCTGCAGGACGATTGGTGACGCCGGACCAAAGCGACCTGTATTCACTACCTGACCATCTTTAATGTCGTAGAACTCCTGCTCCAGTCCGCCAAGCTTGTTCTTCTTTAACGCACCTTGAGCACTGCTGTCGGCAACGGTGCCGCCATAAATAGCAGTTGGATTATTATGCAAAGCCAAAGCCAGTTCAGAATTGGCAATAATCCAGTTATCAGCAAAGCTGCCACCAGGACAACTAGCCTCTTGGTTATATGCAATTTGATTTAAAAGTCGAAATGCTTCTTGCATCAGTGATGCCTTGGCAGATCCTGTGTTTTCCCACTTAGCATTTCTGGTGGTTGACGTGAAATACGTGTCAGCTTCTGCAGTAGTGACAGCCTTCAGCTCGGTCATAACTCAACAGCAGTGACGGTATAGCCTTCCTTGCGAATACGAACCTGGATGCCCCGCGCTATATCAGGACTTAAATCCATTACAGAGGGATACTGAGAACGCATCGACTTAGGAAGCTCAGGCTTGGGCTCGATGTATAGCCGGGTAAGACCAACCACACGCCCAGGGCAGCTAAACCCAGTCTAATTACTGTCAGAATAGGAATAGATTTACAAACTTAAAATGGCAGCACCAAAAAGCGGCACAGGAGGCGAATTAAAAGACTGGAACAAAGGGCTGAAAAACAAGTGGCAGCAAAGGAGAAATGATGAATACAAGGTGGCCGAAAGCGATACAAACAAAGCTGAAAAGATTCGTGGTCCCGGCCACCTGGACACTGCTTTATTTACAGGAATTCCAAAAAAACCTGAAGATGAAGCCATGATGACCGTCCCTGGCACATCGGCTTACTACATGGGGCTGAAGGAACAGGAAGACTCTTCTTTTGAGCACGTTGAGGACATGGGGCCGTTGGCTCATAGCTTCAGCGATCCTGGCTGGCTGATGGGAACCTGTGATTTAGCCGAAACATTTGGTGAGCTATACATCAAGCGGATCCCTAAAAGCGAATCCGACACACATGACTTCTATCGCTTTGAGAGTGGACACACAAGTCGCTATGACGGCGCAATTACCTACAAGTGGTCGATTCTATATTCACCAAGTGTGAATACTCGGGCAGCACCAGCAAAAAGCAATGAAGGGAGGTTTAAGCTAAAGACTGGTAATAAGCCAAAAGATGATGAGAAAAACTGCGACGTATTGTTCCAAAAAGACGGTGTATATGCTTTAAGATGTCAGTACAGCCACCCTGGAATAACCTACAGAGTTCGTTCTGTTGGAATTGTTCTGTTTCGACAGAATGGTGTTCTCCAAGGTGAAACAATGATAAAAACCCGAGCCTAAAAAAAGGGGGGCCGAAGCCCCCTTTACCACCCATCTCTAGGTATTTCAACTACTACTGTGACTTCGATCCGCCACCAACGTTTGTTGCAAACGGGGTGTTCACCACAAGCTTGATGATCGGAATGAAACGGTGGTCATACTTAACCTTCCATGTCATGCCGTCACGCAATCGGGCGTTGTCGGGGTTGTCAGCAGCACTGTCATAAGAAACACCATCAACGTGCAGTAGTTCGTGATAGTCAACCGCAGCAACATCCTGGAAGCTCAGGATCTGACGATCGTAAGCAATGCGGAAGTCCTGCTGAATACCAAGCTGAACAGCGCCCGGTCCAAAGATGTAGACGGGATACTTGTCGCCATGCTCGGCATCTGCGTCAGGTGTCAATTTGTCATCGACCACCACATCGTAACCCGCAAACTGGGCTACTCCATCGAAGCCGGGTCCAACTCCAACACCCCCGCCGCCCCAGGCCACGTTGCCTCCAGTGCTCAATGCTGAGGTGGAGAAGGTCAACATGCCAACAGTCCGCAAATAGTTGTAGACGTTGGAGTGCATCGCAATCGTGCGAAGCGTGCGCTGATTTTCACCGATGATGTTACCGGCGGCAATCACGTTGGCAGCAGACAAGAAGTTTGCTTCAGATGCCCGTACACCATCAGTAACATTGCTCACATCCATGATGTGAGTATCTGGACTGACGGCTTGCCCGGAAGTTGCCTCCCAGGTTTTGCCAGATTCACGATCTACAGACCAGTGAAGCCGTGTGAGGATGCCATCGAGCATCTCACGCAGAGTTGCATGACGGTGACGAACAGAATTATCAGCGATGTAACTCGCGATTGCACCCATCGTGTCAATTCCAGACTCCATAGAGCTGAGATCATCAGCACCAAAAGCCCAGCCTCTGTGCATAACAGCACAAACCTGAGAATCAGCGTTGATTTTCTGAATTGACAGGTGGCCTTTACCTGACTCACCCCAAGTCGTATCGCTCTTAATAATTTCTTCACTTGCTAAAAAGGGACGGACGAATGGCACAGTGATCCTTGTCCCCCCGCTAGACATGTCTAGTGTGGCGTTCCGCTGAATGATGCCAGAGCGAACAAAGGTGCAAGCACCAAACATCAACTCACGAACGTAATTCGCGAAGTTGGGCTTTTTTAGCAGATCACCAGCAAACGTAGAACCCCAGTTGGGATCGTTGCGCTTGCTAATTTGTGCGTTCGCATTGGCGTTAGTGGAGATGTTGGGATCTGTAATCCCAGCATTTACTCCATAGTTGAAATAGCCAGCCATAGCTGATTAAAAGTAAAGTTGCCGCGTCAACTCCGTGCTTCGGCTTGAAGAATGCGTGCAAGTTGAGGATCACTATCAGACAAAATCATCTGACCAGTGATGTTCCATGATTCTTGCTTCCATGGATTCACAACATCCGACATTGGATTGCCCATAGAGCTAGCCGGAGTGGAACCCATGCCGACACCAGGCGTTGCTGAGAAGAAATGCTCGTAGCCGCTGCCTTGTGAACGAAGTTGCATTAGACGTTGGTTCAATGGTGTCTCGACGCCCCCGTCCGTAGATACCACCTCACCGTTGTCTAGTTGCCGCAGGTTGGTGCTCATCAACTGATAGAGCTGATCAGGTGCAACGGCACCGGACTGGCCAATACTTGATAGAGCTTGAGACTTAAGTCGCTCTTTAGACCTGCCTTGACGTTCATTAGTCAATTCGCCTTCAAGCGTTTGAATCTTCATATCTCGCTGAGATATGGTGTTCTTGGCTTCTTCCCATAAACGCTCGTAGTCGCCGCTTTCTTGAAGCCGCTGCGTATTTCCTGAGTGCATCTCTTTACGCAACTCCTCGTGCTGACGCTTCATGTCAGCCAACTGCTCATTGAGCTTTTTGTTGGTTTCACCTTGCTTTGATCGATCACTTTGGACCAATTGAAGCTTGGCTCTTAAAGCTTCGACATCAGAGGAAGATGCTGCATTTGCAGTCTGGGGATCAGCCACAGGCTGATCAGGATCCGTCACGGAAGGATCGCCCATTGCAATATCTGCCATCAGGAAAAAGAGTTTACAATTACATATTAACTATACGAATACTATTAACGTAATATAGAACTTATTGCATGTGAGGATGACCGGGTTCATGCAAAGCTTCCAGCCTTCTCATTCGCTCGTAGATTGCTTCAAGCATGTATATAGCTTTTATTGCTTTAGCACTTGGCTTGGCTTCACCGTCAGCATCAAGTAACAGACTGGACTTAATCTCAAGCTCATCTAATCGATTATCAAAATGCACCCAAATACCAATCACTGATGTCAGCATCGTCACGACCAACGCACCGCTGGCTATAAATATTTCTAGCCTTTTTGTGCCCAGCAGCTCGTTAGTCATGACAGCTTCACCTAAATAATGCACCTAATCAAAGTTAACGAGGCGATCGTTAGGAGAAGCCGTGCAAAGTCTCATAATGAAGTAGCTACAAAAAATTAATGCCCACTTTTCTATTGCCAGTCCTCCTGTTCATCAACACCAAGAGGTTTAAAAAATTTATTGTTGGAGTAGTCGAGGAGTACGCCAAGTCAACAGGTAACAGGGTCGATGACAACCTTGTGATGGCTCTCCGTCTTGCACTCCTCGATGATTAATTAGACCTTTGAATTATTGGCCCGTGTCCGTTTTGGTGCGGGCTTTAGCTTCTCCTCTGCCTTCTCTACCTCCTCTTGTGCTTTTTGCTGGTCAACCTCGTCTTGGTTGTGATAACGGGGAATGTCCTTTCTCATCGGCATAAAGTTTGGATGGGTGTTCTCGTTACCTTCAATCCAGCAAGACATTTCCAGAAAGCTTTTCTCAATTCTATTGTCGCCGGGGCAAAATCATGCAACGACAATTTGGATGAACAGGTGGTAATTCCCGTGAATAGGTCGTCGCCACAAAGCTACTGGGCTTTTGCACAATGGTCCGATGCTTCGGAGCGCAGACAGGGCAAGTCGCCGGATCCAACACCGCATTCCATATCCATTGAACATTGACTTGATCAGACCAAACATCTGATGTTCCGCCGGTTGTTGCACGCCACACTTCACCAGCAATTAAATTCTTCAACCTAGACTTCGCAAGGTTTGCTGTAGATCCTTTCACGACCTTGACAGTCCGGCCAACTGCCTGACCGATGCCTTTGCTTATCCTTGCCGTGGGCTCGTCACGGAGGATCCCAGCTCTTACGCGCTTGTCAATATCAATACGAATCCGTCTTGCTGTACGAGACGCTTGATCACGAATCTGTTCTCTGTTGATCGGCTGAATCACCACTGCCGCCAGGCCAACAGCAGATGCTGCCATCTGGCCAGCACGTTGCTTTTGATCCTCGACAACAGATGGAATCTCGCTCTCCAATGCCTCGGACAACTCACGCTCAATGGCCTCAAGATCAGCCGAACGGCGTGCCCAGTCATAAACACGAAACTGGCCGTCTGGATTTAAGTCATCAACCAAACCGATCGCACGCAATAACGCCAACCTGAGATCTGG
>Ga0181403_1000408_pt1 | contig 10398 bp, 13 predicted proteins | sample 26SPOviralmetaG_FD_130132 | JGI IMG/M metagenome (GOLD analysis project Ga0181403, IMG submission 130132) | Marine viral communities from the oligotrophic San Pedro Time Series (SPOT) site, San Pedro Channel, CA, USA - 26 SPOT_SRF_2011-09-28 | ecosystem: Environmental > Aquatic > Marine > Strait...
ATTGGAGAGTACTCTTGAACATCTTCGTGGGGTCGCTGTATCTACTAATGCTGAATGGGCTGACCGTCTTGGTATACCTGTTGCTGCTGCAATTACATGCGTCAAACCTTCGGGAACAGTCTCACAGTTGGTGGATAGTGCCTCTGGCATACATGCTCGCCACAGTGCCCATTATATCCGTACTGTCCGTGGTGATAATAAAGATCCATTAACACAGTTTATGATGGATCAGGGTATACCTAGTGAGCCATGCGTAATGAAAGGTGATACGACTACAGTGTTTAGTTTTCCTGTTAAGTCACCAGCAAAGTCAGTGACACGTAATGATATGTCTGCGATTGAGCAACTAGAGATGTGGCTTATGTATCAACGACACTTCTGTGAGCACAAACCTAGCGTTACAATCTCTGTACGTGAGGAAGAGTGGATGGAAGTAGGTGCATTTGTGTACAAATACTTTGATGAGATGTCAGGTGTGTCATTTTTACCACACTCTGAGCATACTTATCAGCAAGCACCTTATCAAGAGGTAGACAAAGAAGCTTATAACGTGCTACTAAAGTCTATGCCTAAGAAGATTGATTGGGCTGGGCTGTCTGAGTACGAGAAAGACGATAACACTGTAGCAATGCAAACTATGGCTTGCTCTGGTGACGTATGTGAAATGGTAGATATAACATAAAGGAGATATAATATGTTTGAAGTTTTAACAGCAGTAGCAGGTGTGGTAGTATTGGCAGACTTTGTTATCCCAATGGTAGTGGATACAGTCTCAGGTATATTCTAATGTATGTGTTAGTGCTCATTATGACCTTCCAAGGTGAGATGAAAATACAAGCGTATCATACTTTATTTACAGACTATGCCAGTTGTAGAAAAGTAGCAGCACCAATGGAAGAAAGATTAGTGAGCACTAAACCATCGCCAGAAGCAACAGCAGTTACGTATTGCTTTCAGTTACCAAAATCTATATAAGGAGAAATGATATGGCAACATTAACACTAGACGAAGTAGAGTATGAGACAGATGACTTTACTCAAGAACAAAAACAGTTACTACAGGAGATCACGTATAATAATAATCTTCAATCTCAATTAAACTATCAATCAAATAGCTTGAAAGTATCAAGTGAATTGCTTGTTGGTAAGTTAAAAGAGTCACTACAAACTGAAACTACATCCGAAAAGGAGTAAGACATGGCCTATAGAAAACCTTTCTCACGTAATCTTTACGCTAAGTATGATGAAGCAGCAAAGCAAGCACTGATATCTCACCTTATAGGTGAGGGTCACGAACTTGTGGATAGCACAGAGTCATATGATGCAGATGTTGTAACTCAAAAAGATGGAGTAAAATACTACAGTGAAGCAGAAGTGAAGACTGCGTGGAAGGGTGACTGGCCTACCAATTGGGCAGACATACGTATTCTTGAACGCAAGAAAAAGTTACTGTCTAAACATAATAACTTACAATTTTATATATTCAGTAATAACATGAAGCAATGCTGGTGTATTGACAGTGGGTTATTAACAGATGATAAACTACGTGAGGCATATGGACGTAACATATATGCGGGTGAACAGTTTTACCATGTACCTTACACAGAAGCAACATTAATCAACGTAGCATAAGGAGTATATCTTATGAAAAAGACAAGAGCAGAACGTGGTTTGGGTAAGTATGACGCACCACTTAGAGTACAGTTTCAGATGGGTTACGATAACTTTAAGCGGGGTAAACTTATTAACCCTTTCCATGAGGATACTATGCAGTATCGTGAGTGGCATAGGGGTTTTAACAAAGCCTTCTATGATAATTTAAAGAGGGTAAAGACATATGAAGCTAAAAGAGGAAGCGGAACAATTCTTAAAGGAGAAGTACAACATGTCGGACTTTAATTCGTATCAACGCAATGCCTCAAAAACTGCTATTTACCCTGATCAACACAAGATACTTTACCCTGCACTAGGACTAGCAGGTGAAGCAGGTGAGGTAGCCAACAAAGTAAAGAAGCTTGTACGTGATGGGCCTGATAAACGTCCAGAAGACTGGCGAGAACAGATAGCCAGTGAGATAGGTGACGTACTGTGGTACTGTGCTGCACTTGCTACTGATCTTAATCTTACCTTGGGCATGATAGCTGGTCAGAATGAAGCAAAGTTAAGTGCTAGGAAAACCGCAAATACAATAGGTGGCAGTGGAGACAAACGATAGACAAAAATAAAGGGGGCTTAATTGCCCCCTCTTTTACATTGCGTCATCTGATAACTCTAGCAGTTGCATGAGATCCTCTAGGGATCTTGGATCAGGACTCCTACCGTCATTAAATTTCTTAAACATAATTTGTGCATACTGCCTGTCATCATACGGAACACGTGACAAGTCATCTACCGCAACAGCATATGGAGACGCATACCCATCTGTAAGGAACTCTTGTTTAGCATCTGCCAACATATCACGTACTAACTTACGTGCTATCTTATGTTCTTCACTTTTAGTATCACCTTGCTTACCTGATAAATCTTTAGCTAAGTCAGTAACTAGGGGTAATATAGAAGATAGATACTTATTTTCTGCACGTTTTTCTTCTGGTATCTTAGATCTACTTCCCAGTTCATACGTAGGATCTTCAAAACCTATCTCAAGTAGGTATTCGGTTACGTCATTATCTGCTGCCTTAACGTTAAGACCAAAGAATAATTTCTTTAATGGATCATATCTTTTAATGTCGCCAGTATCAATAGCAACTCTGTTAGGTAATTCTTCTTCATAAGATGGGGCAGCAACACCTCGTTGTATTAGTGACCTACTAAACCCCGATCCGAATGACGTACCCCAGTCATCATTAAGTGTAGGATCTGTTGCAGCATCTACATACACATCACTCTTAATACCTGCAGCACGTTGTCCTTCTACTAACTGAAACAAAGGTGTAAGGAATGTATTTACATACTGTCCTACTGCACCACCAATTGCTTTAGCACGTCTGTTCTTATCTACAATATCATCTGTGCCAACAATGATATCACGTATTTCGTCAATCATCACGTTGCCTACACCAGTACGTGCAGACGTTCCCAGCCATGTTTCCGCTATGTGATCCATGTCAGCACCGTACCAAGTGTCTAACGTACCTTCCTTCCTACGCTTCTCAAACTCAGCTATCCAACCTACTTGACGCATAGGATATGTGCCTGTCAAGTCTACCTGACTATCTTCATATTCCATAGACTCATAGCGTTCACCTGCAAATTCAGAGGTTCTATATTGATACATGCCCATGATAGCACCAATACCTACAAGGTTTCTTGATATATCTTGTCTATCTCTTGGAGTAAGCACACCACGAGTATCTTTAAACATAGCTTTACGTGCAGCCATTATACCTACACCACCTACATTCTGTGCCATATACTCTAGTGAGTTAAACATAAAACGAGGGAAGGGAACAATGACAGTAAGACCAGACTTAGTAATGGTATCAGATATAACTTTGAATGGGTAGAAATCAGGCTGCTTGGCATAGGTAACATCTAATGCTTTTGTAGTAGCTTCGTCCATTATATCTATAAAAGATCTACCATCACTACCACGTAAGTCTGGCGCATCATTTATTACATCTTTAATTCTACCTTCATCTAATGTCTTACGTAGGTCAATGCCCCACTCTGCATTAGTCAACCGTTCTACTTCACTAAAAAATGTAGTATGTCGTAACATCATTTCTTGCCAACGGTTAGGGGCATTTAAAAATGCAACGCCGTCCTCAAGTTGTGATGCCATCTTATCTAAACCTTGACCCACACGAGTAGTAGCTTGTCCCCTACCAGTTAGTTCCTGTAGTTCGGCAATGTTACTGTTTAATCTATCAAAATGTTGAGAAAGTTCTGGTCTATCTAAAATATATTTAGTGTATTGTTCTGCTGTATTTTGATCAGCAAACATGTATTTCATGTTACGGAATGCGTTAGAATACGTACCATCACGCACTACAGGCAATACATTTTTAGTAGCCTCTACTACCCCACGAAACCTATCGCCCTCTTGTACAGCTTTAGAATATGTAATAAGGGCTGTGTCAAATACATTAGCAAGTCCTTCTGCTGGTGCTCTAATGATACCAGACTGAAGGTTACGTGCAGCAGTTGCAAGTGATGATACCATCAAACCCCTACGTATATTCTCACTGCGCAATACTGTATTAGACCAAAACTTAGCGAGTCCTTTTTGTGTAGCTTGATTGGCTTTCTCAGCCTGTCTTTCCTTAATACCTTTTGGTTTAAAGCGAGACATCTGACTTACTCTATTAAGTAAACGCCCTGCTTGTGACGCAGACCCTACAACACCTAACATGTATTCTTCGTAAGACATGCCATGTTTATTAAGTATGTTATATAAAGTATCATCAGCAAGTAAATCTTGTGATACTGTCAACTCAAACAGTTGATCTACAAGAGGTTTATCTGTACCTAACTTTAAGAGATCAGGGTTTTCTGTTTTTAAATCTTTAACAACACCGACTAATGCATCTAGTTTTTCTGGATTAAGCATAGGTATTGCTAACACATCTTCATCGTTGATAGCTAATTCATCTAATGGATTTACTGTAGCTGAGTCTACACTATTACCCTGATATACGTCATCAATATAGTATTCTTTTAGCTTAGTCTTACCTGCAGTACGTACTTTAGTTGGGTCAATAGTTAAATCACCCGCCTTATTCTGAAAAGATATATCGACATCATTACGATTTTGGAAGTTTATAATTAATTCATTTTTAATATCTGCATTAGCTTTAGCTATAGCCTTGTTTCGTTTCTTTATATCTTCACCAAGTTTAGTTTCATTGAGCATGGCATCTTGAACACGATTGTATTCACCGCCGTTGCCTACAGTTTTCCATGTTTTAGTAATTCCCTTAGCAAGTACACCTGCCACAGGTATAGCTGCGGCTGCATCAAGTACTGCCCAACCTACATCTGCTGCTGCACTGCCATAACTACCTTCACGGACGTGTTCCTGTATGTTTGTCCAGTGCTGGGGTAACTCTGCTACAGCAGTTGCTGGATCAAGAACTTCATCCGCAAATACAATAGCATTAATTAGCCGTAGATTAAGGTATCCTTCTTCTGCAGCCTGTAATAGTTTTGGAGACAAACCACTTGTAACTAGGTTTTTACTATTTAATCTTTCAATTAGTCTGTCTCTTTGTGATTCTGCCTTACCAAAGTGATCTGCTACAACAAGATTAACACGTTCCTCTGCAGTCAATCCCATATTAGAATTAGGATATTTTGCTTTCATATCAGCCATAACTTCTTCTACAGTCATGTTACCTGCAGTAGCTATATTATTTAGTAGCTTTTGTTCTTTTTCAACTTGCTGGCGAGCTAAGTCTAACTGAGCTTGTATAAAGTCATTATCTAATCTCGCATCAACGGCATTAATATCCTCATTGTATAATTTATCTACAATAGACTGAACATTACTGACCGTTTCTGTCTCTGCTACAGTATCTGTAGGCTCAAGTATAGGTTCCTCTACTGCTGGATCTACTGTAAAATCAAAGTCAGTATCAGTTTTAATGTCTTCAAACCCAAAAGCACTACCCTCTTGAGAAGGCAGTGTTGGCTTAGTTTCTATATATGTTGATTCGTCATCTAGATCATTAAAGAGAGAAGTAGAACTTTGTGGATCAGGTACTTTAGGTTCTGTTACTACTTCTTCTTCCTCAATGTCACCAAACAAAAAGGTATTATCCATTTACTTTCTACCTGCATCAATAAAATTATTGTGTATACTAGATAAAACAATGCCAGTATATACTTTAATGCGTGTTACAGGCATACCATTTTCCATTTGCTGTACGTAAATAATATCTCCAATCTTATACTCTCCACTATTTGCATTAGCTTGTAGTTGTGATTGTTCAATAGGTTGTGTTGGATTAATAAGTCTGTTTCCACGAGGATTATTTTGCGGATCTGCAATTAGTCTACGTGCGTCAAGTTGTATCTTCTTTACAGCATTCTGCACATTATCTTTAGTTAAGTTGTGTAACTGAGGACTCATGGGTAAACCATCATCACCTGTATTTAAAGTTCTCATTCTACTATTTGCTTGAAGTACCGCAACATTATACTCAGGTATTTTGTTACCTACTTTTTGTGTAAGTCTACCTTCTAGATCTACAGAAAATTCATTTTCTTCTAGTGCGAGTTTCATCTGTTGTTTCTGGATACTTTCAAGACTAGACTTACTAAAAGGACTTGAATCAGTTCCTTTATTAGACAGTGCAGCATCCTTTTCTTTAATTTTTTCAAGATACCTAGCAGCTAACTTTTCGTTTTTAGCACGTATATCAGGGGTACTTCCATTTATAGATTTCTGTACAGCTACAGCGTATGCTGCATCTAGTGTCGCCTGTTCGTCATCTGCAGGTGCCATAATTTTACCATAGTATTCTAGGTTAAACAAGCCAGAAGAAGTCTTAGGACGTTCTGTACCTTCTAAACTATCCGCATCCATTACAGAAGTTGTGACAGTAGGCAATGCGTCAGATGTAGATATCACATCATTTGCAAATGCTGTAGTTTCTGTATCTGTTAAGTCAGCAGCAGTAGGTATATTAATCAGTGCAGCAGGACTCATACCTTTTGCAGCAGCATTTTGCCCAAGCAACACAGCTTCCTTAGCGGCACCTACTCCTTTACCCATTATGGCTTCAACCTGCGACTCATCAAAGTACATACCAAGTTGCCCTGATAATTCCTCTGCCAATATTTCTTTTCTACGTTTCTCTTCTTCACGTGCAAGACGTTGACGTGTAGCAATAGAACGTTGTTCTTTAGCAAGATCCTCCGCTCTACGTTCTTCTTCCTCAAAACGTTCAACTACTTTACTTGAAAAGCCACCAACAAATCCACCAAAATTAAATGCCATTACACCCTCCGAGCCATAAGACCACTAAGCTGTTCAGTTTGTTCTTCTTCAACTTCAACTGTGTCTTCTTCTTCTTTTGCTTCCTCTACAACTTCAGGAATACGATCTTTCATTTTCTTCATAGCCAAAGCGATAGTAGATTGTGATATTTTATCTTCATCAATACGTTCTTCAATACCTAAATTATATTCAATACCTGCATCATCACCAATGAACGCCATCATTTCCATAAGTACAGGCATAATAAGTATACCTACGTCTACACTGTGCATACCTTGCATAACACCACCAATCTGCATTGACTCTGCTATAGTTGTAAGCGGAATGCCTAATCGCATTACATCAATTAATTGATCATAAACTTGTGGCTCATTTAATCTTGGTAAGTAATATTCAAGTGCCTGTTCAGGAGTAGTATACTGTGCAGGTTTTTGCCAAGGTCTATTACCTAATTCAGTAGTAAGTGATTGTCCAGCAATAGGGCCATCAAGAGGTGGTGTATTACGTTCCATTACGTATCTCCATTCGTGCATCACGTATGTTTTTTACTAAACGTGCCATTCGTTCTTTAGGTTCACGTTGACCTTTAGGCATATCTATTTTCTTTTTAGTTCTACCTAATAGTCCAGAAGATTGTTCTGTTTCAGGAACATCATTTTCAATATATTTATTTATATTTAAGTATGATTTTTTAGCTTGATTCATCATTAGAATATACCACCCAAGATACTACCAGTTAGATCGCTTGTTAGCATAGTAGCAATTAAACCACCAAATGCAGAAGAAGATGCATAGTCATTTTTAAGATCTTGAATATCCATAGTTGCATCTGCGTTTAGTTTTGTAATAGCTAATTGATTAATACGATCTCGTTCATTTTCCGCTGATTGCCATGAAAATTCCATGCTGTCAGAATAATACTGCCACAAATTGTTATATGCTGTATCAGATATATCCAGCACTGCTGCAGCATTAATTTCATTAGCACGATTAATCGCTGCAGTATCTGCAGTTGCAATTTCTCTACGCCATTGTGCATTATTCTGATCAATTACAAGTCTGTTTTGTGCATTAAATTGATCACGTTGGTTCATTAGCTCTGCATTAAAACGAGTAATCACATTACCTTCACCTGCATTAAATTGTGCTTGTGCATTAGACTGAGCCGCATTAAACTGTGCAGTCTGTGTTTGTAAGTTAGCAAAGAATTGATCTGTTTGATTCTGGCTTGTTGCATTAAATTGTTTAGCAGCATTAACAGCAGCTTGATCTGTAAATAAAGCTTGCTGACGCTGCTGTGCAGAAAACATTTCAACTTGTTGTTGGTTAGATAAATTAGCCATGTCAACTTGTAAAAAGTTTTGTGCATTTTGTACAGCAGCTTGTTGTCTATTGGACAAGTTAGCCATATCTAATTGTGATAAAGCCGCAGCCTCTGACATAGTAATAGCCTGTCTATTATTTAAGTTTTGTAGATTAATTGTATTGGCAGCACGAGAGTTTTCAAGGGCTATCTGTTGTTCTGCGGTAAAGTTCTGATTAGCTACATCACTAATTTTACTTGCATTAACAACTCTTGCCTGAAATGCTTGATCAAACTCTTGTCCCATAAATGCCGCACGTTGTTGTGCTGCAAGTACTGCACGTTCTTGTCTGTTGCTTAGGTTCTGAGCTTCAAATGCAGCACGTGTAGCAGCATCTGCTTGTGCTATAGGTAGTGCGGCTTCCATAGCTGCTTGCACAACAGCCTGTCCAGCCATACTACTTGCACCTAAGCCACGTGCAGCCATAGTTGCTGACGCTGCTCTCATTGCTCCTGCCGCCCATGCTGGTGTTTGTCCACCCTCAAAGTCTTGCATTAAGCCTTCTAGCTGTCCTTTTACAGTAGACTGTTTAGTGGGTGTCGCAGTAGCAGCTTCTATTTGTTCATTAAAACGAGATGCAGTCGCAGCATTAGCTACACCAGATATCATCTCACCATCAGATATTTGTCTCTGTACAGGGTTATTCATAAGAATAGCATCACCCTGATCAGCTTCTATGTTTGATATAGAAGTAGTTTCTTGAGTTTGTGCAGCAACTTGTGCTTCTGGTGCTAGAGCAGTAGTAGCTGCAGTCGTTTTAGCAAGTTGTGTTTCTACATCTGCGCCAACTTCTCGTGGATCTATTGTGGACACAGTTGTAGCTGTAGGTTGCTGTGCTAATGTAGTTGTAGCTTCAGTTACTTGCGCTGTAACGTCACCCGATACTTGACCACTATCTGTACTAATAAGTTGCTCAGGTGTTTCTGCTATACCTGCGGCTTGTGTTTGTCCACCATAAGGAAGTGCAGGTTGAAATAATCTTTCAATAGACTCTTCACCAATAGTCTGTGTTTGACCACTTGTTTGTAAAGGTGTCATTACACCATCTTCAACGCCACCCTCATTGTATTTTTTACGTGCTATACCACCTTTAGCCATTTGCATGGCTGTATTTTGATACATATTCATCTGATTCATTTTATCAGGATTTTGATTTAGGTAGTCATTGAACCCAGACATGTCACCCTGATACCCTAAAGTACCAGCGATACGCTGCATTGCTTCTGGCTTAAATCCTTGGAATTGTATCATTTCTTATTTCCTTAATATTGTCATAAGACAAAGTATACTCTTAGTTTATTTATGTGTCAACACCTTATCCATTGACTACTTCATTTAGACCCCAGATCATTATACCTGTACCACCTAAGAATAATACTACTCCGATAGCTAGTGATATACCCCAGAATAATCTGTCTCTTGCCTTAGCTTGTTCTTCTAATGCTTCTTTTTGTCTAACTCTAGCGGCAGCTTGCTCCTTAACTACCAAGTCCCACATGCCGGGAGGCCCATATAATCTGCACACTTCACGTAGTTCGTTCTGTGCTTCTTTATGTTTCATCTTAGCTTGTGCAATTGCAAAGCCTTCTTCTTCAGATGAACTCAGTCTACCTAGTGGGCCTTTATGCCTACCTTGTTCAGCTAAACTAATATCTGCTTCTAGTTTTGCTAACTTACCAAAGTGAGGCAGTAAGTCTGCTACATCACCGCCAGCTTTAACTGCAGAACTAACTGCACCAGCTATCTTAGTAACTGCACCTGCTAAAGCTAATACTTCTATCATTATGGCAAACCTTATTGTTATTCATTTGCCATCTTTTCTACTGATGATCTTATTGCTTTTATGTTTTCGTCTATACGTGCAAGTGATATTGCTTGATTTTGTACAGACACTTCTATGCGTCCAATACGTTTTTCTAGTACGATGATCTCTTCTCTGTTATTCTCTATGTCAGACATCATCATACTGACTGTCCATACGATAGCTGCTCCTTGAACAAGTAAGCCAAAGATTAGTGTAATCGGTACAGACTTGCTCAAGTGCCAGCTATCCTCAGACATTAGGCAGCATCCTTAACTGGTTGTGGTGTAG